>Ga0307998_1000421_pt1 | contig 24322 bp, 15 predicted proteins | sample Davwhametageno37_FD_203147 | JGI IMG/M metagenome (GOLD analysis project Ga0307998, IMG submission 203147) | Marine microbial communities from Davis Island wharf, Antarctic Ocean - #37 | ecosystem: Environmental > Aquatic > Marine > Unclassified | place: Antarctic Ocean: Davis Island wharf... | reverse complement strand
GAGGATCGCGATTACAGCGAATTATTTGATGTATTGAAAGGCAGTACATCACTTATGACAGCTGAAATTGGGAATACTCCTGCAAAGTTGATTAAAGAATTTAGAACGAAAGCAGATAAGCCTATTTTAAAAGGTGCTTGGATTGAAAATACAGTTTTTCTTGGCGATAGTCAATTGGAAATGTTATCTAGTCTCAAGTCTAAAAACGAACTTATTGCTGATGTTGTAGCATTGCTACAATCACCTGCTAAGAACGTTATTTCTGCACTTCAATCTGGAGGTTCAACTTTATCAGGTTTGGTAAAAACACTTTCGGAAAGACCCGAATAAATGTACAGAGTAAAAATTAATTAATTAAGTAAAACACACACAAATACAAATATAAAATGGCTGATTTAAAAGCGTTTGCAGAACAATTAGTTAACTTAACGGTTAAAGAAGTTAACGAACTTGCTGAAATTTTAAAAGATGAGCATGGCATTGAGCCTGCTGCAGCTGCTGTTGCAGTTGCTGGCCCTGCTGCCGGTGGTGGTGATGCTGCTGCTGAAGAACAAACTGAATTTGACGTAATTCTTAAAGCAGGTGGTCCTAACAAACTTAAGGTTGTTAAGATGGTAAAGGAACTTACCGGACAAGGACTAAAAGAAGCTAAAGCTGTTGTTGATAGTGCTCCTGGCGTATTAAAAGAAGGAGTATCTAAAGATGAAGCTGAAGCTTTAAAATCTCAGCTCGAAGAAATAGGAGCTGAAGTTGAACTTAAGTAGTTCTCCTTTCAATATTTTTTGCACAGGTTTAGACCCCATAGTGGGTCTAAGCCCTTGTGCGTTTATAGCTATTATATTGTTTAATTAATTTTCATCGATTGTTCTATGGATAAGAAACAAACGATTTCAGGCGAAAGAATAAATTTTGGTTCTGCTAAGAAACTAGAATTTCCTGATTTTCTTGATATTCAATTAAAGTCTTTTCATAATTTTTTCCAGTTGGAAACAACCCCGGAAAACCGTGAAAACGAGGGGCTTTACAACGTTTTTAGTGAAAACTTTCCAATTACTGATGCTCGAAACAATTTTGTTTTGGAGTTTTTGGATTATTTTGTAGACCCTCCTAGGTACTCAATTGAAGAAACCATTGAGAGAGGTCTAACTTATAGCGTTCCACTTAAGGCCAAGTTAAAATTGTATTGTACGGATCCTGAACATGAGGATTTTGAAACAATTGTTCAAGATGTTTATCTTGGCACAATTCCTTACATGTCTCCAAAGGGATCATTTATTATAAATGGTGCTGAAAGAGTTGTAGTTTCTCAGTTGCATCGATCTCCAGGAGTATTTTTTGGACATAGTTTTCATGCTAATGGCACCAAGCTTTATTCAGCGCGTGTAATTCCTTTTAAGGGTTCTTGGATTGAATTTGCGACCGACATAAACCAGGTAATGTATGCTTACATTGACCGAAAGAAAAAATTACCAGTAACTACCTTATTACGTGCAATCGGTTACGAAAGTGATAAAGATATTCTAGAAATATTTGATCTTGCCGATGAAATTAAGGTAAACAAGACACAATTAAAGAAAGCTCGTGGCAGAAAATTAGCGGCAAGAGTTCTTAGAACATGGTTCGAGGATTTCGTTGATGAAGACACAGGAGAAGTTGTATCAATTGAGAGAAACGAAGTATTAGTTGATCGTGAAGTTATCTTAGAAGATGAACACGTTGATCTAATTTTAGATTCAGGTTCAAAAACAATCTTGCTTCATAAGGATGATCCTAATGTTGGAGATTACACCATTATATATAATACACTTCAAAAGGATCCTTCAAATTCAGAAATTGAAGCGGTTGAGCACGTATATAGAATTTTACGTAATGCTGAACCACCTGATGAAGAAACTGCTCGTGGTATTATCGATAAATTATTCTTTTCGGATAAACGATATGATCTAGGCGAAGTTGGTAGATATAGAATCAATAAGAAACTGAACTTGAATATAGACATGGAGACTAAAATCCTGTCTAAACAAGATATTATTGAAATAATTAAATATTTGATTGAACTTATCAACTCTAAAACAGATGTTGATGATATCGATCACCTTTCTAACAGAAGGGTACGTACAGTTGGGGAGCAATTGTATAACCAATTTGGTGTTGGTTTAGCTCGAATGGCTCGTACCATTAGAGAAAGAATGAATGTTCGTGATAACGAAGTATTTACTCCTATCGATTTAATTAATGCAAAAACTCTTTCTGCTGTAATTAATTCATTCTTTGGAACGAATCAGCTTTCTCAGTTTATGGATCAGACAAATGCTTTGTCTGAAGTAACTCATAAGAGAAGAATGTCTGCCCTTGGACCTGGAGGTCTTTCTCGTGAAAGAGCTGGTTTTGAGGTTCGAGATGTACATTATACTCACTATGGTAGGTTATGTACTATTGAAACTCCAGAGGGACCAAATATTGGTCTAATTTCTTCACTTTGTGTTTTTGCGAAAATCAATAAACTTGGTTTTATTGAAACACCGTATCGTAAAGTAACCGAAGGTAAAGTTAATCTTGAAGAAGAGGTAACTTACCTTGCCGCTGAAGAAGAAAACGGACATACAATTGCTCAAGCAAATGCTGTAATTGATAATGATGGTAATTTCTTATCAGGAAAGATAAAAGCACGTTTTGAAGGTGACTTCCCGGTTGTAGAAGCTAAAGATTTAAGTTTGATGGACGTTGCTCCAAATCAAATTGCCTCTATTGCGGCATCTTTAATTCCATTTTTGGAGCATGATGATGCGAATAGAGCCTTGATGGGATCTAACATGCAACGTCAAGCGGTTCCTTTGTTAAGACCAGAAGCTCCTATTGTTGGAACTGGATTAGAAGGTCCTGTTGCAAAAGATTCTAGAGTTCTTGTTACTGCTGAGAATGATGGAGTTATTGACTACGTAGATGCTCGAAAAATTGTATTAAAGTACGATAGAAGTGAAGAAGATAAATTGGTGAATTTTGACGATGAGTTTAAGTCTTATAACTTGACAAAATTCGCGAAAACCAATCAGTCTACTTGTATGAATCACCGACCTATTATTAAAAGAGGTCAACGTGTTACTAAAGGTCAAGTTTTGACTGAAGGATATGCTACACAAAATGGTGAATTAGCTTTAGGAAGAAATTTACTTGTTGCATTTATGCCTTGGAAAGGGTACAATTTTGAGGATGCAATCGTTATTTCTGAAAATGTCGTAAAAGACGATATTTATACTTCTGTTCATATTGAAGAATATACACTTGAAGTTAGAGATACCAAATTAGGTATTGAAGAACTTACTGCGGATATTCCAAATGTGAGTGAAGAAGCTACCAAAAACTTGGATGAAAATGGACTAATTAGAGTTGGAACCCATGTAAAAGAGGGTGATATCTTAATTGGAAAAATAACTCCAAAAGGTGAAACGGATCCTACTCCGGAAGAAAAATTGCTTCGTGCAATTTTTGGAGACAAAGCAGGTGATGTTAAGGATGCTTCTTTAAAAGTTTCTCCGTCTGTAAAAGGTGTTGTAACAAACAAAAAACTATTCTCTAGAAAAATCAAGGATAGAAAAGTTAAGTTACTGGAAAAACAATTGTTAGAAGAAATTGATGAGGTTTTTGCAAAGAAAAATGCTGAGCTTAAATCTATTTTGGTTGACAAATTATTTTCAATTGTAAGTGGTAAAACTTCACAAGGTGTTTACAATAACTTCAGAGAAGATGTAATTCCAAAAGGAACGAAATTTACCTTAAAGTTATTAAGCTCAATTGATTATACTGATATTAGTGCTTCTGGTTGGACTACTGATAAAGCAAAAAACACGATCATAAGTAAATTGCTACATAACTTCCATGTAAAAAGAAGTGAAGCAATAGGCGATTCTAAACGCGCGAAATTTAAAGTTTCAATTGGAGATGAATTACCAATTGGTATAGTTCAACTTGCTAAAGTATATGTTGCTAAAAAACGTAAGCTTAAAGTTGGTGACAAAATGGCTGGGCGACACGGAAACAAGGGTATCGTTGCCCGTATTGTTCGTCAAGAGGATATGCCGTATTTAGAGGATGGAACTCCAGTTGATATTGTTTTGAATCCACTTGGTGTGCCTTCTCGTATGAATTTAGGTCAGATTTACGAAACTATTCTAGGATGGGCTGGTCGTGAATTAGGGCTAAAATTTGCTACTCCAATTTTTGATGGTGCTTCACTTGAGCAAATTGATGAGTATGCTGCTAAAGCAGGTATTCCAAAACAAGGTCATACACAATTGATTGACGGTACAACCGGTGAGCAATTTGATCAGTTGGCTACTGTTGGAATAATTTACATGCTAAAATTACATCACTTAGTTGATGATAAAATGCATGCAAGATCCATAGGGCCATACTCACTAATCACACAACAACCTCTCGGTGGTAAAGCACAGTTTGGGGGTCAACGATTTGGTGAAATGGAAGTTTGGGCATTAGAGGCATTTGGTGCTGCTAATATTCTTCAGGAAATCCTTACGGTAAAATCTGATGATGTAATTGGTAGAGCGAAAGCATACGAGAAAATCGTAAAAGGCGAAAATATGCCTACTCCAGGTGTCCCAGAATCATTTAATGTGTTACTACATGAAATGAGAGGATTGTGTTTGAACATTTCATTAGATAAAGATTAATTCAAGTTACTTTAACTCATTATAATATTTTAGAATGGCTTTGAGAAAAGATAATAAAGTAAACAGCGATTTTAACAAAATCACTATAAGTTTAGCTTCTCCAGAAGTAGTGTTGGAACACTCAAGAGGCGAGGTACTAAAACCCGAAACGATCAATTACAGAACATATAAACCTGAAAGAGATGGCTTGTTCTGTGAACGAATTTTTGGTCCTGTAAAGGATTATGAGTGTCATTGTGGGAAATACAAACGTATTCGTTACAAAGGCATTATATGTGATCGATGTGGAGTTGAAGTTACAGAAAAGAAAGTACGTAGAGAAAGAATGGGACACATCGCATTGGTGGTTCCTGTTGCTCATATCTGGTATTTCAAATCATTACCCAATAAAATCGGGTATTTACTAGGACTTCCTAGTAAAAAATTGGATTCTATTATCTATTACGAAAGATACGTAGTAATTCAAGCTGGTGAAGCGAGAAATGCAGAAGGTGAAGAACTTCAATTGATGGAGTTTTTAACTGAAGAAGAGTTTCTTGATATTTTAGATACACTTCCAAAGGAAAATCAGTATTTGGATGATTCGGACCCTAACAAATTTATTTGTAAAATGGGTGCTGAAGCATTATACGATTTATTGAGAAACCTTGATTTGGAAAAGCTTTCTTATGAATTACGTCATAAGGCAAATACAGAAACTTCTCAGCAAAGAAAAAAGGAAGCTCTTAAAAGACTTCAAGTTGTTGAATCGCTTAAAGATGCAAACACTCGAAAGGAAAATAAAGCGGAATGGATGATTGTAAAAGTGGTTCCGGTTATTCCACCAGAATTGCGTCCATTAGTGCCTTTAGATGGTGGTAGATTTGCAACTTCAGATTTGAATGATTTATACCGTAGAGTTATTATTCGAAATAATCGACTAAAAAGATTATTAGAAATTAAAGCTCCTGAAGTAATTCTTAGAAATGAGAAAAGGATGCTTCAAGAAGCGGTTGATTCGTTGTTTGATAACTCTAGAAAATCTTCTGCAGTTAAAACAGAATCAAATCGTGCTTTAAAATCTCTTTCTGATTCATTAAAAGGTAAACAAGGTAGATTCCGTCAAAACTTACTTGGAAAAAGGGTTGATTATTCTGCTCGTTCTGTAATTGTTGTAGGTCCAGATTTGAAATTGCACGAATGTGGAATTCCAAAGGATATGGCGGCGGAACTTTACAAACCATTTATCATTCGTAAAATGATAGAACGTGGTATTGTTAAAACAGTAAAATCTGCAAAGAAAATTGTAGATAGAAAAGAGCCAGTTATTTGGGATATTTTGGAAAATGTTTTAAAAGGACATCCAGTTCTATTAAATCGTGCACCTACACTTCACCGTTTGGGTATTCAGGCATTTCAGCCAAAATTAATTGAAGGAAAAGCAATTCAATTACACCCATTAGTTTGTACTGCATTTAATGCGGATTTTGATGGTGATCAAATGGCAGTTCACTTACCTTTAGGTAGTGCTGCAATATTGGAAGCTCAATTATTAATGCTTGCTTCTCACAATATTTTAAATCCTGCAAATGGTGCTCCTATCGCTGTGCCTTCTCAGGATATGGTTTTGGGTCTTTATTATACTACTAAAGCAAGAACATCTACACCAGAAAAGCTTGTAAAAGGTGAAGGTTGGGTTTTCTATTCTGAAGAAGAAGTTTTGATTGCATACAATGAAAAGAAATTAGACTTGCATGCAAACATCAAAATTAAAGTTGACGATTTAGTTGGTGGAAAATCTGTGTCTCATATAATTGATTCAACTTGTGGCCGTGTTTTATTTAATAAACATGTACCTGCAGAAGTTGGCTATATAAATGAAGTTCTTACAAAAAAGACTTTAAGAGATATTATTGGTGTAGTATTAAAAGCTACTGGTTTTGCCAGAACAGCCAAGTTTCTTGATGATATCAAGGAAATGGGATTCTTCATGGCATATAAAGGTGGATTGTCTTTTAATCTAGGGGATATTATGATTCCTCCAGAAAAAGATCAATTATTAGCAGCTGCAAATAGTGAAGTTGAAGGTGTAATGGGTAACTACAATATGGGACTCATAACCAACAATGAACGTTACAATCAGATAATTGATATTTGGACTCATACTAATTCTAAGTTGACTCATACTTTGATGACTCAACTTAAAAATGATAATCAAGGGTTTAATTCAATTTATATGATGTTTGACTCCGGAGCCAGGGGTTCTAAAGAGCAAATTCGACAATTGAGTGGCATGCGTGGATTGATGGCTAAGCCTAAAAAATCTGGTGCTACTGGTGGTCAAGAAATTATTGAAAACCCTATTCTATCTAACTTTAAGGAAGGACTTTCAATTCTGGAATACTTTATTTCAACTCACGGTGCACGTAAAGGACTTGCAGATACGGCTTTGAAAACGGCTGATGCTGGTTATTTAACTCGACGGTTAGTTGATGTATCTCAAGATGTGGTTGTTACTGAAGAAGATTGTGGAACTCTTAGGGGTTTAACGGCAAGAGCTTTAATGAACAATGAAGATGAAGTTGAATCACTTTCAGATCGTATCGTTGGTAGAACAGCTTTATTGGATGTATCGCATCCAGATACTGAAGAATTGTTAGTTGCTTCAGGTGATGAAATTTCAGACGATGCTGCTCTTGCAATTGAGGCTTCGGATATTGGAGAAGTTGAAATTAGATCAGTTCTTACTTGTGAGACTAAAAGAGGTGTTTGTACCAAATGTTATGGAAGAAGTTTATCTTCTGGTAAAATGGTTCAAGAAGGAGAGGCAGTAGGAGTTATTGCTGCTCAATCTATTGGTGAACCAGGTACACAACTTACACTACGTACATTCCACGTTGGGGGTACAGCTTCTAATATTGCTGCGGATTCTAGAATGGAAGCCAAAAGCAATGGTAAATTAGAGGTAGATGAATTAAGGGTTGTTTCGAGAAAAGATGATAAAGGAATTGCCGTAGATGCGGTAATTGGTCGATCTGCAGAATTGAGAATTGTTGATTCAAAAGGCAATGTTCTTATGACAGGTATTGTACCTTATGGTTCTGAAATGTTTTTCAAATCAGGTGATAAAGTTAAAAAAGGCGAAATCATTTGTTCATGGGATCCATACAATGCTGTAATCCTTACTGAATTTGACGGAAAAGTTGAATTTGAAAATATCGAAAAAGGCGTTACTTTTCACGAAGAATCAGATGAACAAACTGGTTTTACTGAAAAAGTAATTATTGAAAACAGAGATAAGAAAAAGAACCCTACAATTCATATTAAGAATAAAGATGAAATTCTTAGATCTTATAATATTCCTGTAGGAGCTCACATTATTTGTAGTGAAGGTGATAAAGTAACTGGAGGTAAAATTCTAGTAAAAATCCCTCGACAAGCTGGTAAAACTGGTGATATTACAGGGGGACTTCCTAGGGTAACTGAATTATTCGAGGCAAGGAATCCTTCTAATCCTGCTGTTGTTTCTGCAATTGATGGAATTATTTCTTACGGAAAAATTAAAAGAGGTAATCGAGAGGTTATCGTTGAAGCAAGAAATGGCCTAGTTAAGAAGTATTTAGTATCTCTTTCTAAGCATATTTTAGCTCAAGAAAATGATTTTGTAAAAGCTGGAACTCCATTATCTGATGGAGCTATTACGCCTAATGACATATTAGATATTAATGGCCCTACTGCTGTTCAAGAGTACATTGTGAACGAAGTACAGGAAGTTTACAGACTACAAGGTGTGAAAATTAATGATAAGCACTTTGAAGTAATTGTAAGACAAATGATGCGTAAGGTTGAAATTAATGATTCAGGTGATACTCGCTTTTTGGAAAATCAATTGGTTAACAAAAGAGAATTCATTGAAGAAAATGATGACATTTTCGGAAAATTAATTATTGAAGAGGCTGGTGATTCTGAAAAATATCACGCAGGTCAAATTATTTCTCGTACTAATTTAAAAGATGAAAATTCTATTTTAGGAAGAAAAGAATTGAAACTAATAGATGCTCGAGAAGCTAAACCTGCAATAGCAAAAACTATTCTACAGGGAATTACAAGAGCTTCTTTGCAAACAGATAGTTTCATTTCGGCTGCGTCATTCCAAGAAACGACTAAAGTGCTTAACGAAGCTGCGGTTAGAGCCAAAGAAGATCACCTTTTGGGATTGAAAGAAAATGTAATTGTAGGACATAAAATCCCTGCAGGTACTGGACTTCATTCGTACCAAGATTACATTGTTGGTTCTAAAGAGGAATACGATAAGCTAATTGAGGCTCGAGAGGATTCAGTCATTATAGATTAATTATAACTTTAAAAGCCCCGCTTGCGGGGCTTTTTTTTTCTTAATTTTTATGGAAGACGAAAAGCAAAAAGAACAAGAAATAAATATTGAAATTAGTGAAGAAATTGCGGAAGGAATTTATTCTAATCTTGCAATTATTACACATAGCAATTCAGAATTTATTGTTGATTTCATTAAAATAATGCCAGGCACCCCAAAGTCAAAGGTGAAAAGTAGAATTATACTGACACCACAACATGCCAAAAGATTAATGCACGCTTTAGAAGAAAACGTTAATAAATTTGAAGCTTTACATGGAGAGGTAAAGGACAATGGTCCACAAACATCTCCTATACCTTTAAATTTTGGTGGACCAGCTGGTCAAGCTTAATACGAAGTTCTCTTATTGAAAATTATGTATCCAAAATGGAATAAAAAACTTAAATCTTTATTCTCAGGGTTTACTTCGGGTACATTGTAGTAATAATTTAATGAAAGGCTAAGAGGGCCAACAGGAGAGCTATAAACAATACCAGAAGAAAGTATTGAAAAGTAATCCTTAAACCCTTCTTGTCGCGTTTGAATTTCCGAATCGTCTTTAATAACTCTATCATATGGTGCAAAGACAAAAGCTTCGGCTCTCAGATCAATATTTCTAAAAATAGCAAATACAAATCGGTGCCCAAAACTCACGTATTTGTATGCTCGGAAAGATTCTAAGAAAAGGGTTTTAGCTTCGGGGATGGGTTCATAAGAAGGTGATCGAAGAATACTTGCTGTATAGTTATTAAATAAACCTTGATTTGAATACACCAAATCTCCTGTAAATCCCAATCTCAGCATTCCATGCTGTTTATAGTACCAATCAAAAAACACTTTTGCAGTAGCCCAACTGTGGTATTTAAAATTATAGCTAGGATCTTTAGCTGTTCCATTCCAGATAGCGGTCTTTTCATTTCCTTCAGAGTAAAAACCTTGAATTTTTATTTTAGTGCCGGAACTCGGGTATATAATTCTGTTTTGTGTGTTGAATTCATAATTAATTCCAGCAGTTAATGGAGTAGTTTTTGTTTCATCTGGAATGTCTGTTGAACCGAAGTTTTTGTCTTGGTAATAGCTGTCCTTTAATTCGGAATAAGATCCTAAAAAAGTTATTTTGGAATTATTCTCAATTGGAAACGTCAATTCAAATGAACCAAAAGTTTCAGCCTTGATTAGATAGGATGGTTTTTCATCATCAAAAAAGAAAGATTGACTTTTAAAATAATTCCATGAATTACGAACAAAATTTATTTCAATAGAAAAAGGAAGGCGCCAAGCAAAATCAACTTTGGCAGAAGTTAAAATGGAATTATAAAACTTGCCAAAATATGTATTTGCCTTTAACTGGTAACTTGGGTTAGAAAAAGGCAAGTATTTAACACCCACAAATCCTGTTGAAATAGGTCTGCTTGATATAACCCCTCCAAAATCAAATGCAAAAGGTTTTTGCCTATTAACCTTTAAATGTAGCGTGTAATTTCCAGTTGTATCATCATAAGCACTTGAGGGGTACAAAGATTCGATATGGGCATCAGCGGTAGTTCGGTAAAAACCCTTTTTTATTTCTTTTAAATTTTTAGTGCTGTCTTTTTTTGCCCAAATATTTCTTGTGACGTATTTTTTTTGACCTTTTTTAGTATTCGTAATAAATAGATCATCATAAATTATAGCTTTTTGCTTGGAATTGAAATAATCACGTTCTTTCGTCCTTTCTTCGATGGTTTTTTTTCGTTTAATTATGTCCATCAACATTGGAATATACTTCAACGTTTCTTGATAACCCGAATCGATAACAGCCTCAATATTCCCAAAATCAAAGGACCCTTGATCTGTTTTCGGCTCTATAATTACTCCAGGAGTTTTCAAATTAAAATCAGTTTTACTAATTAACATACTTCTTACTTGGCTAATTAAATCGTTACTTGATGGAGGCGGTTCGTTAGAAGTTACTTTTACTCCGATAATGAAGTCCGGTTTAAAACTTTCGGTCATGATATCATGAGGAAAGTTATTGTAAAGCCCGCCATCGTACAATAGTTTCCCTTCTACCTCAATAGGTTTAATTAGAAAGGGATAAGTGAATGAAGCACGAACTGCTGTGCTCAAATTCCCAAAAGCAAAAACAAATTCTTCTTTATCTTCAATATTTGCGGCAACACATCGAAAAGGAATGAGTAAGCTGTCAAAATCATACCTTGCTGCTGCAGAAGCTTTAGAGAATAATTTCATCATTTCAAAGTCCACCTTTGATGTTGATATAACGTTAGTAATTAAAGAGTTAGATAGTTTAAATCTTTTGTTAATTCGTATGGTTAACATGGAAGCACTGGGCTCAACTTTTTTAAAGAAATATTGCTCACTCGCGTCTAAATCTCCTCGAGTCATAGCGATAAATTCAGGAGATATTAAGAATTTTTTTATTTCCTCTACAGAATAACCCGCCGCATACATAGCTCCAACAAAAGCACCAGAAGATGTTCCGGTAATGTAATCGATTGGAATGTTGTTTTCTTCTAAAGCCTGGATAACGCCAATGTGCGCTACACCATTAGCTCCACCACCAGACAATACCAATCCAATTTTTTGAGAATAAGAAGAAAGGGAAATCCCGCTAAGAATAAAAACGAATAATATGAAAGTATTTTGGCGCAGCACTTTATTTAGTAATGGTAACAAATGTAAGAATTGAGGTTGTTTTATGATAATTGTTTTGTAAGCGTTTTTACATAATCAGAAACCTCGATCAAACAGCTTCCATACCAAGAAAAAACTCTTCCATCAACGAGTACAATTTTGGCTTGTGGAAATTTATTTTGAAACAGCTTTTTGTTTTTTTCTTTGAAAGGATAAGGCTCTGAAGAAAGAAAAATATAATCGATAGTTTCGTTGTTTAAATCGGATTCTAAAATCTCAGGATAACGACTTTTGGTTTCCAATACAATGTTTTTAAACCCCAAAAATTTAAGGTTTGAATTGATAAATGTGTTTTGCCCTGCCAACATAATTGGATCATTCCAAATTAGGTAAGCTACTGTACCGGAAAAAAAGTTGAGAATTTTTTTGAAGTCTTCGTCTATTTGAGTTACTAATTTTTCACTTTGTTTTTTTGTTGAAGTAAGCTCCCCTATATCTGAAATCATGTCCAAGGCTTCAGTTAAATTATTTACATCACTAGTATAAGTTGGATAAAGTTTTTGTAGTTGTAAAACATCTTTTTTGTTGTTTTCCTCTTTGTTACAAATTATTAAATCCGGTTTTAATAATTTTATACTTTCAAAGTCCAAATCTTTTGTGCCGCCAACCATTTTTACGTTTTCGCGCAATTTTTTTGGATGTGTACAAAATCGTGTAATGCCAATCATGGATTTTTCGCAACCCAAATAATGCAATAATTCGGACTGAGAAGGAACAAGAGAAATTATTCTTGTTGGAGTAGAATTTAAAACAACATCATGCCCTATTTGGTCACGAATATTCATTGTTAGTGTAGAGCGTCTATGAGATCATATTTTGTTATGATATGTGTGTTTCCCTTGGCATCGTTTACTAAAACAGCAGAAGTATTTTTGTTAATCTGTTTGCTTATATCTTCTACGCTGTCGTTTGAATTTACAAAAGGAAACGGATCTTGCATTACTTCTTTTACTTGGTTTTTTCTAACAGCAGGATTCTCTACCAATTGAGCAAATAAATAATGATCGGATAAAGAACCTACAAATTTGCCGTTGGACATTACAGGTATTTGAGAAATGTCAAACTGTTTCATTTTAAGAATGGCATCTTCTAAATGAGCATCGGCATCCACAGTCACTAATGACTGATCTTTATGATTTTGGATTAAGTCAAGTGCATTTTGCTCTCGGTCTAAAAATCCTCTATCCTTCATCCAATCGTCGTTAAAAATCTTTCCAACGTATCTACTTCCATGGTCGTGGAATAGAACCACTACAACATCACTTTCTTTAAAACGGTGTTTCATTTGAAGAACACCTGCCATTGCAGCACCAGCAGAGTTTCCTACGAATATCCCTTCTTTACGAGCCAAATGTCGTGTGTAAAGTGCTGCGTCCTTATCGGTTACTTTTTCGAAATGGTCAATAATATCGAAATTTACATTTTTAGGTAATATATCTTCACCAATTCCTTCGGTTACATACGGATAAATTTCATTTTCATCAAATACACCGGTTTCATGGTATTTTTTAAAGACTGAACCATAAGTATCAATTCCTAAAATCTCAATATCTGGGTTTTTCTCTTTTAAATATTTTCCAACTCCAGAAATAGTTCCACCGGTACCAACACCTACTACAAAGTGAGTGATTTTACCTTCAGTTTGTTCCCATATTTCAGGACCTGTGCTCAAATAATGCGCTTTGGTATTGCTTTTATTATCATACTGATTTACATACAAACTATTTGGAATTTCCGTGGCCAATCGTTTTGCTACAGAATAATAGGAGCGAGGATCATCTGGAGTAACATTTGTTGGAGTCACAATAACTTCAACACCCATTGCACGAAGAATATCCATTTTTTCTTTCGATTGCTTATCGGCCAATGTACATATCAATTTGTAACCTTTTGAAATACAGGCTAAGGCTAAACCCATACCTGTGTTTCCGCTAGTTCCTTCTATAAGAGTGCCGCCGGGTTTTATCAAACCTTCTTTTTCAGCATCTTCTAACATTTGAAGTGCCATTCGATCTTTTACAGAATTCCCAGGATTTGTGGTTTCTATTTTTGCAAGTACCAAAGCATTAACAGTATCTGCCAGTTTATTTATTTTTACTAATGGAGTGTTTCCAATAGTCTCTAAAATGTTGTTGTAATACTGCATAAAATATTTTTTGCAAATCTAGTTGCATCTATTTGTTTGGAAAGGAAAAACAAGGTTTTTATTTTTACGCTTATCAATTAAAACGAACTGCTTTAACGGGCGAAATTTTGGTTACTAAAAAAGAGGGTAAAACCAAAAACAAAACACAAAAAATGAGGGTTCCAGCATTTAATAAAAATAGGTGTTGGAAATTTATATTTACTGGAACATGATCGATATAGTAAGAGCTTTGGTCTAATTTAAGCAAATGAAAATGGTCTTGTAAAAAAAGAAAACCTATGCCTAATATATTCCCCCAAAACAAACCCCAAGTAACTAGATAACTAGCCATGTACAAGAAGATTTTGCGAATGCTTGCATTTTGAGACCCCATGGATTTCAATATTCCAATCATATTAATTTTTTCTAATATCAGAATAAGTAGGGCGGAAACCATATTGATTCCGCAGACTATAATCATAAGTACAATTATCACAATTACATTCATGTCTTGCAGTTCTAGCCAACCAAAAATTTCAGGATATTGTTTTACAATGGAAATAGTATTCAATTCGGGTGGAATGTATTTGTAAAGAAATTCATCCATTCGAAATAAATCTTCGTAACGGTGAAGCAAAACTTCAAAACCGCTGACTTCATCACTTTGCCAACCGTTTATTTTTTGGATGTGTTTTAAATCAACAAGAATATAAGCTTTGTCGAATTGTTCCATACCAGTATGGTAAATCCCTGAAATAGTCAACTTTCGAGCGCGTGATTTCCCATCTTGAATGAAGTAGATAATAAATTTATCCTGAAGTTTTAAGTTCAGTTTTTGAGCAATGGTTTTCGAAATTACTGTTTCATTGGATTTACTAGAATCACTTAAATTTAAAGCAGACCCCTCTACCATGTTATGAGAAAAAAACTCCCAGTCAAAATCCGTGCTAATTCCTTTGGCAATTACTCCATATATTTCATTGTCGGCCTTTACAATTCCTTCTTTGATCCCGAAAATTTGAATATTACGGACTTCGGGTAAAGTGTCCATATTTGGATAAAAGGCTTGGTTTTTTTTTATTGGTCTAAAATTGAGCGGATTATCAAAATTAAATTCGGTGATCGAAATATGAGATCCGAATCCAACAACTCGGGATTGAATTTCACGTTGAAACCCCGTAACTGTACTCACAGCAACAATCATAATTGCTAAACCAAGGCAAATCCCCAGTATTGCAATATTGAGAATAATGCGCGTACCTCTATTAATCGAACCATTTTTCGACCGAGTATTAATAATCTTGTGCGCTATGAACAATTCGTGGTTCAAGAAACTGAGTGCTTTGTCTGCAAAAGAAAGTAAAAAGGTCTAAAATTTGGTCGTTACACCTTATGCGGTATCAAATTCTTTTTGTTTTCCTTTTATTAACCCAAATAATTCCATTGTTTGGGCAAAAAATAGTGCACTATAAAACGGATAAAACTATAATTTGTGGTGCTTCTCAACTAGCTGAATATCAAGTTATTTTGGAGGATTTGAGAGTGGCTGTTGTGGCCAATCAAACCAGTAAAATTGGGGAAGAACATTTGGTGGATTTTTTATTGGAAAATGATGTAAATGTGGTAAAAGTTTTTGCTCCAGAACATGGTTTTAGGGGGAAAGCTGATGCTGGGGCGAGTATAAAAGATAGCAGAGATGCTAAAACTGGCCTAAAAATAACTTCTCTCTATGGAAAAAACAAAAAACCGAGCTATGATCATTTGGCAGATGTTGATGTTGTTATTTTCGATATTCAGGATGTAGGAGTTAGGTTTTATACCTATATATCTACTATGCATTATGTCATGCAAGCCTGTGCAGAAATGGAAAAAATGATGATTGTTTTGGATCGTCCAAATCCAAATGGATTTTATGTTGATGGACCGGTTCTCGATTTAAAATTCCAAAGTTTTGTGGGTATGCACCAAGTTCCTTTAGTTCATGGGATGACAATTGGTGAGTATGCACAAATGGTAAATGGTGAAGGATGGCTAGGGGAAGATTTGAAGTGTGACTTGACGGTTGTTCCATGTCTTAATTATGATCATTACGATTATTACAAATTGCCCGTAAAACCATCCCCGAATTTACCCAATATGGCTTCTATATTTCTGTACCCGTCCCTTGGTTTTTTTGAAGGAACTGTTGTAAGTGTTGGACGTGGAACTGATTTTCCGTTTCAAGTTGTTGGCCATCCTGCAGTTAAAGGTTTTGAATTCAGTTACACACCAATGCCAAATGAGGGTGCTCATTATCCTAAACTGCAAGGCAAAGAGTGTAAAGGCTACGATCTCAGAAAATATGGTGTAGAAAGCACGCCATTTGAAAATAAAATTAACTTAACTTGGATAATAGAAATGTATGGGCAATTGAAATATTTAGAGACTCCGTTCTTTTTAGAAAACAATTTTTTAAGTAAGCTTGCCGGGACTGACAAACTCAAAAATCAAATAATAGATGGAATGTCTGCAGAAGAAATTCGAGCTACTTGGAAAGCAGATTTGGATACATTTAAACCAATAAGAAAAAAGTATTTAATATATAGGGATTTCGAATAAGAGTAAATAGATCTAAGTCCCAAAGCTGATTTAGTACAAAGATTTTAAATGGACCAGACACCTCAATTGACTTTTCTGAGTTTTTAACACTACCGACATAAATAATACACTTCCTAACTTCTGCCGCCATTTATTTTTAAGAAAGTGGAATCAGATTAAACAATTAATTTAAAATTATTTGCCGCCTACCTTAGTGAAAGACGAAGATTGGTGAATTAATAATAGGGTAAAGTGAGCTTCCTTTTTATGTCTGAACTTATACCCTGATTTTGGTCTCTTTTTCAACGACTCTATTTCTTACTTTTGTTCACCTAAAAAAAATCCGTTGATGGAGAAAATTCAATGGAGTATTGGAATACGAATACAAAAGATGGAAGTAAAAGAAAAATTAGTATCCCGGCTAAAAGACCTTTTAAAAAAGGACGATTTTGAAGCTGCAAAAGTTGAAATTGATAAAACAGTTGACGAATACAGGCTTTATGTAGAAGAAGAAAGGAGATTAAAACTTGCTGTGTTTGTGGCAGATGGAGATAAGCCCGAATTTTTTGAAATGCCAGTGGATGAGTTCGACAAAGCATTTGAAGAGTATAGACTTCGCTATAAGGCAATCATAAAAAGCATAAGGGAAGACAAGGTAAAGTCCGAAGAAAAGAACAATGAAAAAAAGTTAGAATTAATAGCTGAACTTCAGAGTGTAATTGAAAACGAAGACGTTATTTCTAAAGCTTTTAATTCGTTTAATTCCATTCAAGAAAAATGGAAGACCATTGGAAACGTACCCAACACTAAGTTTAGAGAAGTACAACACGAGTACCGAAAAAAAATTGAAGAGTTCTATTATCATATTAATATTTATAAAGAATTAAAAGCAAACGATTTAAAAAAGAATTTAGAATCGAAACAAGAACTAATCACCCGAATGACCAAATTGGTGGAGGAAACCAACATAAAAGAAATAGAGAAATTGCATAAAGCCATTCATGATGAATGGGATGATATTGGACCAACCTTTAAAGAAAACTGGGAAGCACTAAGGGATAACTTTTACGAGTTATCGCATAAACTTAGTGATAAAGTAAAAGGACATTATCAAGACATAAAAGAGCGACAAAAAAACAACTTAAAAAGTAAACTTGCTTTGGTAGAGCGGGTGAAAGAGTTTTTAGGAGAAGAACTAAAGTCGAGCAACGAATGGAATAAGGCGACCGATAAAATAAAAGAATGGCAAGGCGAATGGAAAACAATTGGATTTGCGCCTAAAAAACAAAACGATGCCGTTTGGAAAGAATTTAGAGAAGCCGTAAACATTTTTTTTGAGAATAAAAGCGCTTTTTTTAAAGACATTAAAAACGAGCAACATAATTTTAAAGAAGCAAAAGAGAAGCTAATTGAGAAAATGAGTGAGCTGACCGATGTGGATGTGAGTGATGAAACATTTGATTGGAAGGAGAGGACGCAATTAGTAATAAACCTTCAGAAAAAATGGAAGGATATTGGAGCTGCTGCCAGAAATGACGAACAAAAACTTTGGAAAAAATTTAGAGCGACTTGCGATGGGTTTTTTAATTCAAAAGATGACTTTTTTAAAGGAAAAGACCAAAGACAGAAAGATAACCTGAAAGCTAAAAAGGCTTTAATAGAAAAGTTGAAAAAATGGAAAGCCTCCAAAGATGAAGAAAAAGATTTGGCTGCTTTGGATGCTATAAGTGAAGAATGGACAAAAACAGGTTTTGTTCCAAAAACAGATATCGATAAAACGAGTAAGGATTTTGCTGATGCCATGAACAAGGCTTACGGACAGCTGAACATGGACGAGGCAAAACAAATTAAGCTTTCGTATGGTGGTAAAATAAAACAGCTTTTGACTCAAAAAGACGCATTAGGAGCTCTTGAATCAGAAAAGCGAAGTATAAGAGAGAGAAAGACCAAGATGAACGATCAAAAAGTACAGTTGGAAACCAACTTAGCTTTTTTCTCCAGTTCAAAAGGCGACAACCCAATGCTGAAAGATGCAAGAGGGAAAATTGATTCTACCATTAAAATTATGGAAGAATTGGATTTGAAAACTAAGTTCTTGAATGTGGAAATGAACCGCATCAAAAAAGAACAATTAGATACTCAAAAAGAAGAAAGCACGACAGAAGGATAAGAATGGATATAGAGACACGAAATGCGGTTTTAACTGCAAACAAAGCCATTGGAGGTGTAGATAAAGAAGTAATGAAAAAAGCTTTTGATTTGATGTGCACTGCAAGAGCAATGAGCGATAAGTTTGAAAAAAACGCCAAGGTCACCTCTAAATATGTTCATGCTTGCTCTAACGGGCACGAAGCCGTACAACTCGCATTGGCTTTACAACTTATTCCCGAAGACTTTGTGGCACCATATTACCGCGACGATTCTATTTTACTTGGAATTGGAATGCGTCCGTATGAGCTTATGCTGCAATTATTTGCAAAAAAAGAAGATCCTTTTTCTGGTGGTAGATTGTATTATTCGCATCCCAGTTTAAACAGAGAGGACATGCCAAAGATTCCGAATCAAACTTCGGCTACTGGTATGCAAACTATTCCAATCACAGGTGTTGCCATGGGCATGCAATACAAAGAAAAAATGGGATTGGTTACCGTAAATGAAAAAAATGCTCCTATAGCAGTTTGTTCTATTGGTGATGCTGCAACTACCGAAGGTGAATATTCTGAAGCATTACAAATGGCCGCTTTAGGGCAGTTTCCAGTTTTATATTTTGTACAAGATAATGAATGGGATATTTCGGCAAGCGCCGATGAAATTCGTGCTCAAGATCCTGCCGAATTTGCTGCGGGATTTAAAGGAATTGAAGTTCGATCTATTAACGGAAGTGATTTTTTAGAATCCTACGTTGTACTTCAAGAAATAATAACAACCATGCGAAAAGAACGCCGACCTTTTCTGTTGCATGCTAAAGTTCCGTTACTGGGTCATCATACTTCTGGAGTGAGAAGAGAATGGTACCGCGAAGATTTAGAAGAACATAAAACCCGTGATCCTTATCCAATTTTATGGAAACAGATGTTAGAGGCTGGCTTTTCTGAAGAAGAATTGGTTAAAACCCAAACCGAAGCTAGAGCGTTAGTCGATGTTGATTACGAAAAAGCTTTGGCCGCAGAAGATCCAAAACCAGAAGATTTATTTGATCACGATTTTGCACCAACTCCAATAACAGAAGAAAAAGGAGAAAGAGAACCTGCTGGAAAAGAACCAACAGTAATGGTCGATTCTGCATTATTTGCGATTCAGGAAATAATGGAAATGGACAAAACTTGTTTGCTTTATGGACAAGATGTTGGTCATAGATTGGGAGGCGTTTTTAGAGAGGCTGCTACCTTGGCTCAAAAATTTGGAAAAGAGAGAGTTTTTAATACTCCAATTCAAGAAGCATTTATTATTGGAAGTACTGTAGGAATGTCGGCGGTGGGTTTAAAGCCAATTGTTGAGGTTCAGTTTGCGGATTATATCTGGCCTGGGCTCAATCAATTGTTTACCGAAGTTAGTCGCTCTTATTATCTTTCAAATGGAAAATGGCCAATTAGTGCTATTATTCGGGTTCCAATTGGAGCTTATGGAAGTGGGGGGCCGTATCACTCAAGTTCTATTGAATCTATATTAGCTAGTATTAGAGGAATAAAAGTAGCGTATCCAAGTACGGGTGCAGATTTAAAAGGATTGATGAAGTCGGCTTATTATGACCCAAATCCAGTGGTTATGTTGGAACATAAAGGTTTGTATTGGTCCAAGATAAAAGGAACAGAAGAAGCTAAAACAATTGAGCCAGATGCTGACTATGTTATTCCGTTTGGAAAAGGTAGGATTGCCTTGGAAGCTGATGAATCTAAAATAGAAAAAGGAGAGTCTATTTCTGTAATTACCTATGGAATGGGGGTTTACTGGGCTAAAAATGCTGCTAAAAAATTCAAAGGCCAAGTGGAGGTCATTGATTTACGAACTATCTATCCTATGGATGAAGAGTTGGTATACGAAAGTGTAAGGCGACACAATAAATGTTTGGTGGTAACTGAAGAGCCTTTACAAAATTCTTTTGCTATGGCTATTGTAGGGCAAATTCAAAATGAATGTTTTCAAGAATTAGATGCGCCAGTAATGGCAATTGGTTCTGAGAATATGCCGGCTATTCCACTTAATTCTATTCTAGAATTCACCATGATTCCCAATGCAGATAAAGTAGGAGTGAAGATGGAGGAACTGCTAGACTATTAAGCGTTTTACAATAAAGCTATTATAACTTTAGCTGGAGAGATTCTTACTAATTTGAGATTAATTCTGATATTCATATTGCTCTTAAACGTACACTCATTTTTGAATGCCCAATGGGTTCGAGATGATGACACTTCCAAGGTATATTTAACCAGCGGAATTTATATGGTGGAAACTGATTTTTTAACCAATTCACCAAGTTATAATTGGTTGAGTACAGATCCTGAAAATTGGGTTTACAAAGATTCTTTGCATCGAAAAAGTATTTTATTAGAAGTAAGGGCAAATCCTGAAATTGAAAAGAACCTAAGCATTAGAGAACGATTTATTTTTGTAGCTAATGACAGCGGAAAAAAGGTGATTGAAAAAATGGATATATGGGGAATTTGCGTTAACGGAGTTCCGTATAGGTATGTGGATAGGTCGAAAAAGGAAAATTTTATTATGATTCATATTTCAGGTATAATTTCCTATTTGAGCTACACTACCATTTATGAAGACCCTTTTTATTGGTCGGTAGGGCACACTGAATTGGATGAGCAATACCAAAATGAAGTAGTGGATTTAGTAGTGGATTTTGAAAAACCTGCTTTGTATAGCAATACACGCAAAAATTTAGAAAAAGTTATTGCCCGCGATTCAGTGTTAAATATAGAATACATAAAAGAAAAAAAGAAATCCAAATTAATTTATGAATATGTTATAAGATACAATCGAAAACATCCGTTGACATTCATAGAAGCCAAAAAAGAGGAATAGAACTTATTTTATTGCATAAGATGTAAATGTTCCTGTAGCAACAGCAACAACACCTTTTTTATTCGAAATTTCACCTTCCACAACCAACAACTTTTTTCCTTTTCGAATTACATTTCCATTTCCAATTAAATCATCTCCCACAAATGCCGGACTCAAATAATTTATTTTAAACTCGACAGTTGCAACTCGTTTTCCATCACTTGCCACAGCGCTTAATGCCGCAGCTCCGAGCACACCGTCCATCATTCCAGCAAGTAAACCGCCATGAGCAACATTGTTTACAGCTTGGTGATGTTTTTTTACGGTCATTTTATATACTATTTGGCCAGGACTTAATACTTCAAAATTCATGTCCATCCATTTTCCGTAAAGGTTATTTTCGTTGTAATCTTCAATTATTTCAGTCATGGATTGCGAAGGTAACTCTAACCTTGATTAGTTTTGGATCGTGATAGAAAAACTAAAAAAATTCTTTCAAAAAGATGTTTGGCATCTTGCGGATAAATTAGGTGGGCTTCCACGTCTAGGAATAAGGATAGTTCAAATAGGTTACTTGGCCAGTAGAGATTACGTCTCAGATAAGTGTGCGGTTCGGGCTTCGGCCTTAACCTTTTATTCTGTTTTGTCTTTAGTTCCAGTTTTAGCTTTACTTTTTGGAATAGCCAAGGGTTTTGGTTTTGAGGAAAAAATGAAGAACAGAATCCTTGAATCTACGGATCAAAACCGAGATTTATTTGTTCAAATGTTTTCGTTTGCTGAAAACACACTTCATTCTGCTAAAGGTGGCATTATTGCTGGGATTGGTATTTTACTATTGCTGTACACCGTAATTAAAACTATTTCGCTTGTTGAAGATACATTTAATGATATTTGGCATGTTAAGCAAGCAAGAACTATACTTAGAAAATTTACCGATTATTTGTCTATAACATTGCTGGCACCTGTTCTTTTGGTGTTTTCTGGAAGTGCTGCAGTATTTTTAAGTTCTAATATTGAGGCAGTTGCTGATAAAATGGGAATTCTATCTCTAGTCGGGCCGCTGTTATCTTTCTTTTTAAACCTATTTCCTTACGTACTAATTTGGTTGCTTTTTTTATCTATTTATATGATAATGCCCAACCGAAAGGTAAAGTTTAAAAGCGCTATGATTGCCGCAATTGTGGCGGGTAGCATTTACCAAGTGGTAAGCTGGGCATACATTGTGTTTCAGGTTGGAGTTTCAAAATACAATGGCATTTACGGGAGTTTTGCCGCGTTGCCGTTGTTTTTAATTTGGCTTCAAACTAGTTGGACCATTGTCCTATTTGGCGCTGAGTTATCCTATGTAATTCAAAACATTGAAGAGTTGGCTTTAACCTTTAAAAAAGGAAAGATCTCTCCATTTCAAAAATTAAAATTCAGCATTAAAGTTTTAAAAACTTTATTGAGCCATAGTCCTGATGAAAAACCGTACAGGACATCCCTTCAAATTTCAGATGAAACTGGAATCAGTCCGGATCGAGTAGAAGACATTTTATTTGAATTGGAAAAGAACAATTTGGTAGTTGAGGTAGAGAGGGAAGCAGAAGTATATTTTCAATCTGCTAGAGATTCGAAAGAGCTTAACGTAGTTTATATTATTGAAACTTTACTTGGCAAAGATGAGTCGCTCCTTGAAAAAGATGAAATAGACCAATGGCTAGAACAACTAAAAACCGATATGCATTCGAGTAAAGGAAATAGGTATTTACGAGGTTAAGAACTACCCTTTTTTCTTCAGAACTGGTTCCACCTTTTTCAGTGTGATAAAACCAATACCATGAAAAAATAACATAACAATATACAAAGGATCAATTTCGTGCCAGCGCTGGCCACCAAAATTGGCACTTCCACCAAGCTTGTGGTGATTGTTGTGATAGCTTTCTCCCCACATTAAAAAATCGAAAGGAAGTAAGTTTTTTGAAGTATCGTTAACCTTGAAATTGGTGTATCCCCAAACGTGAGCACCCCAATTTATAATAGCACCATGAATAGGAGCCATTAATAACATTACGGGAAGTAAAACCCAGAGCCATTCTTGACCGGCTGGTACAAACTTCCAGAAAACAGCAACATAAACGATAATCCAAAGTAAACGAGAAACCCAACTTCTTCCAAATTTGTCAAAGAAATCCCAACGAGGAACACCTTTTGTAAAACGCTCTTCTACTTCCATCGTGTCATTTGAAATGGCAGAATAATGAATCTTTGTTTTCCACATCATATTGAAAACATTCTTATCGTATTTTGGAGAATGTGGATCTTTAGGAGTATCCGGCCAAGCATGATGTTGTCTGTGCATAACCCCATAGCCGTAGGGGCTAAGGTAATTTGGTCCCATAAAAATCCAAGATAGAACAAACATTACCTTCTCTTTGAAGGGAGATAAGATGTACTGAGCATGAGCCGCATATCGGTGATGAAACCCCGATTGAAAAAGCAAACCACCATACCACGAAAACAGAAAAAAACCGATAATTACCCACATAATATTATTCTCCTTTAATAAGAATGCAAACATAAGCCTTTAAAACATCCAAATTAGAACTTATGTCACGCTAAAAGACGAGTTCATATTAAATGAAATTTTAGTTTAAAACCTTGTAATTATACGAATTAGGAATCAAAACGACCGATGTATATTCTAAATGTTATTGCGTTTTATGAATTTAAATTATTATCGTAGCTGCAGTTACGATAATAATTTAAGGTGATGTAAAACTTAATAAGCTAACAAATATGCTTTGTTGTTTGATTCGTAATAGGTATTACCATTGAACCCAAGGTGTTTATTTCCCAGATTAAAGAAAGATAGAGTTTTATTTAGCGGAT
>Ga0307998_1000419_pt1 | contig 24393 bp, 19 predicted proteins | sample Davwhametageno37_FD_203147 | JGI IMG/M metagenome (GOLD analysis project Ga0307998, IMG submission 203147) | Marine microbial communities from Davis Island wharf, Antarctic Ocean - #37 | ecosystem: Environmental > Aquatic > Marine > Unclassified | place: Antarctic Ocean: Davis Island wharf... | reverse complement strand
CTTGCCCAGATTGTTTCGATATTACAGCATGGACAGATGACCAAGAGATTATGGGAATACAGCATAAATTACTGCCAATCGAAGGAGTACAATTTCACCCTGAGTCTATTCTTACAGAATTTGGACATGACCTTTTATCTAATTTTATAAAAAAATATGAGTGAACACTTTAGACGCTGTTTGAATAATTTATCAAATGGAAATAATATTTCCTTCGATGATATGTCGTCCTTGATGAACGAGCTTATGACAGGAAACTTAACCCAAGCTCAAATTGCAAGCATATTAATTGCCATAAAAATTAAGGGTGAAAGTATTGATGAGATTACAGGAGCTGCTTCTGTAATGAGAAACCACTCCAATAAGGTTAAGATTGAAGATAACCAACATCTTGTTGACACCTGTGGAACAGGAGGCGATAGTCTTCAAACGTTTAATGTGTCAACTATGAGTGCAATTATTGCAGCAGCAGCAGGTGTGAAAGTAGCTAAACACGGAGGTCGGTCAGTCTCCTCTATGTGTGGAAGTGCAGATGTTTTAGAAGCGCTAGGGGTTAATGTTAATTTAAATCATTTACAGATTGCCACGATTGTAAATAAAATTGGTATTGGTTTTATGTTTGCTCCCAATTATCATCCTGCAATGAAGTATGTTGCCCCAATAAGAAAAGATCTAGGCGTGCGAACAATATTTAATTTGTTAGGCCCGCTGACTAATCCCGCTAGTGCAAAACAGCAGATATTAGGCGTGTATCACAAAAGTTTAACCTTAGTATTAGCTAGGGTTTTAGAAAAATTGGGCAGTACCCATGTCATGGTAGTGAACGGCGAGGACGGAATGGATGAAATTTCTATTACAGGAAAAACATTTGTAGCTGAATTAAAGAACAATGAAGTTAAGGAATACGTTATTGATCCAAATGACTATGGTATTCCGTTTGGTAAACTAGTCGATATTAAAGTTGATGATGTGGCTCATTCTAAAGCTATGATGCTAGATATTTTGAATGGAAAATCTTCTACAGCAAGGAATATTTCATTACTAAATGCTGGTGCAGCTATCTATGTCAGTGGTTTAGTTGACGATATAGAAGCAGGTATCGAAAAAGCAGATAAAGTCATTGATTCAGGGGAAGCACTAACTAAATTAAAAGAATTGGTAACATTATCTAATGAATAATATTTTAGATAAAATATTAGAGACAAAGAAGATTGAAATTTCTGAGTCTAAAGTTACTTTATCGAAAAGTGCATTAGATGATCAAATTTCTCAAATTTCTGATGAAAGAGATTTTGTTAAGGCAATTCAAATAAAAAAAGAGGCTAATCTTTCTTCTGTAATTGCGGAAATAAAGAAAGCTAGCCCCTCTAAGGGGATTATTCGAGAAGACTTCGATCCGAAAGAGATTGCAAAATCATACGAAGAAGGCGGGGCGACTTGTTTGTCAGTATTGACAGATGTTGAATATTTTCAAGGTAGCCCTCATTATATTAAAGATGTTAAAAAAGTATGCCAACTTCCTGTACTTAGAAAAGACTTTATTATAGATCCCTATCAAATATATGAATCAAAAGCATTGGGAGCAGATTGTATTCTTCTGATTGTTGCGGCCCTAGATTTATTTCAATTGAAGGAATTTGAATTGATTGCACATAGTATAGGTATGTCAGTCTTAGTAGAGTCCCATGATGAAGAGGAATTAGATCTAGCCCTCCAGCTTTCAACACCATTGGTAGGTATAAATAATAGAAATTTAAAGACATTCGATGTGACTCTTCAGACAACAATAGATCTTGTTGCACAAATTCCAACAGGTAAAATTCCAATAACGGAATCAGGCATATTTGATCATAGGGATATATGTTTGATGAATGAACATGGGATTTTTACTTTTCTAGTAGGGGAAGCCTTTATGCGAGATGAAAATCCAGGACAATCCTTAAAGGCATTACTAAAAAAATGAGTATTACTAAACGACCAAGGCGAATGAGAAATAATAATTTTTCTCGGAGATTAATGAGAGAGAATCAATTATCTGTTAACCATCTTATTTATCCGATGTTTGTAATTGAGGGTAATGGAGTGCGTCAAGAAATTAAATCTATGCCTGGAATTTTTAGGCAAAGTATTGACCAGATTATTCTTGAAGCTAACGAATGTTTTGAATTAGGGATTCCAGCAATTGCATTATTTCCTGTTATCGACGCTCAATATAAATCTGAGAGCGCAAATGAATCATTTAACCCAAATGGATTAATTCAGAGAGCTGTTATAGCACTGAAAAAAACTATACCTGAGTTAGGTATTATCACTGATATTGCATTAGATCCTTACACATCTCATGGACAAGACGGCCTAATGGATGAAAAAGGTAATATTATGAATGATGAAACAGTTAAAGTTTTGGTCAAGCAAGCTTTGTCTCATGCAAAGTCTGGAGCAGATATTGTAGCGCCCTCAGACATGATGGATGCTCGTGTAGGGATGATTAGAAAAGCATTGGAAGATAAGCATTTTTTTAATACAAAAATTCTTGCCTATTCAGCAAAATATGCTTCTGCGTTTTATGGTCCTTTTCGTGAGGCAGTCGGCTCAGGAGTCTCATTGAGTGGCGCCTCTAAAGAAACCTATCAAATGGATCCAGCAAACAGTGACGAAGCATTGTATGAGGTGGAGTTAGACATTAATGAGGGAGCTGATATGGTAATGATTAAACCAGGCTTACCTTATCTAGATGTTCTTTATCGCGTTAAGGAAGCTTTTGGAAAACCTACTTTTGTTTACCAAGTTAGCGGCGAATATGCCATGATTAAAGCTGCCTCTCAGCAGGGATGGCTTGAAGAAGATAAAATTATAATGGAGTCATTAATATCATTTAAAAGGGCGGGAGCTGATGCAATTTTAACTTACTTTGCATTACAAGTTGCCCGAAGTTTAAAGGCTTAATTTATCTTCGGATCTCCTAAGGTCTTCTAAGTTTTTTCCTCCCCCATTAATAAGATTAAGATTATTTTTCTTAAGTTTGAGATCGTTTTCATCAAGAACCTTTAATTCTATCGGAAACCACCGCCCCTCAATTTTAATAATAGGAATATTTCTGAGAGATTTTTTTTTCGTTCTTTTTTCTGAGATGTTTGTATCCTTTAAATTAAATTCAATATTATTGTTTAAAAGTACATATTCTATTTCTTTCATATTATCAGTATATAAATTAATTTTTAGGATGGGGTATTTTGGTATCAAGCCATCAATTAATTGACCTAAAAGATGAGGATTAAATTTTTTAACTAATTCCATTATCATGAGGGCCTCATCCTTAATCTTTCGAACAAGAGAGGCATCAATATCTACTTGGTAAATTTTCTGGTATTCCTTTAGAGCATTATCAATTTCATCATTTGAAGGGAGATAGTCTGAAGATTGATAACCTAAATATTTTGCAGCTTTCTTTTTTGCAAAGTGATAATCTGTGATGCCTTCTTCCATAATAATTTCGGCTGCTCGATTCGCAATAATTATTCTCGCTTGTTTTATCTGACCTCTCACCATATTAGTTAATCATGAAATACGCATTACTTTGAGGCTGAAATTCATCATAAAAATACTCATAGAACCCTTTTTCAGAGGGCTTAACGATTAAGCTATTGATTGGGTTAATTTTGAATGGCGTAATCCCCTCTGGCTCAGCTAACATTTTGATTGGGTATTGTCCTAAAATAGGCTCCATATAATCTATCCATATTGGGAGGGCAGCTCGAGCCCCTGTCTCATATTTACCTAGCGGTTTTGGTTGGTCATAACCCATCCAAGTTACAGTTACAATATCAGGATTAAATCCTGCAAACCATGCGTCGATTAAATCATTAGTAGTCCCAGTTTTCCCTCCAATATCTGAGCGTTTAAGTCTCTTTGCTTTTTTACCTGTTCCTGTATTGATAACTTCTTTAAGCATATCTGTCATGATAAAAGCATTTCTTGGATCTATAATACGAGGGGTTTCATCATTCATGAGCTCCGAACTATTTTTTATTTTTCTACCTTTAGAGTCAATAATTTTTTCAATAAAGTAAGGTTTTTTTAAGTAACCTCCATTAGCAAAAACTCCATAGGCAGAGACCATTTCTAAAGCAGTAACCTCACCAACGCCTAATGCCATTGAAAGGTAAGGGGGGTGTTTCATAGGGTCAAAACCAAACCGAGTAATATAATCTTGTGCATATTTAGCGCCGATGTAGCGCAATACTCGAATAGCTACTAAATTTTTTGAAAGTGCGAGTCCTTTTCGGATACGCATTGGACCTGTGTATTTTTCATTATAATTTTTGGGTTCCCACGCCTGATTAGTATTAAGTTCTTTCGCACTAATAGAGAGAGGACCATCATTAACTAATGTAGCAGCATTGACTCCTTTTTCAAGGGCAGCTGAAAAAATAAAAGGTTTAAAGATAGATCCTGGCTGTCTTTGTGCTTGGGTAACGTGGTTGTACTTATTGCGGTGAAAATCAAATCCACCAACTAAGGCAAGAATGGCACCGTTTTGTGGGTCTATCGAAACTAATGATGCCTCAACTTCTGGGAGTTGAGTAGCAATCCATCTGCCGTAATTTTTAACAAAACGAATAACGGAACCAGGCTTGATAATTTTTTCATCTATATTTTCTTTCTTTAAATCATCTTTTAAGAGAGTTAAACCTCTCCGAAAGACACTAATTCTTTGACCATTTTTAAGGAGCGCCTCAACCTTTTGAGGCTGTAAGTTTAAAACGACGCCAGGGATAAAATTATTGTAGGTAGGAATCAATCGAAGTTTGGTTACTAGGTATTTTTCTCTTTCTTGCTGATCTTCGAATGGCTTTTCATCTAAATCGATAAAGCTCTCATTAGGAGTTAATTCGTGGCGGCTAATGTAATTAATAATACCATTTTGGACAGCTTGTTTTGCGTAACGTTGATTTTTTTTCTTAATTGTTGTGTAAACTTTTAGCCCGCTAGTATAAATCTTCTCCCCTAATTCCTCATATAGAGTTTTACGGACCATTTCTGCGATATAGTCTGCTTTTAGTTCTCTTTTTTGAGAAGATTCCCTTAAATTTATTGGCTCTTCTAGGGCTAATATATAGGTTGGATTATCTATAAATCCATGCCTTTTCATACTAAATAAGACTGCTTGTTGTCTTTTTATTGCTCGATCAGGGTTAACAAATGGATTATAACGACTGGGAGCTTTAGGGAGTCCAGCTAACAACGCAGTTTCCCCTAAATTTAATTCAGATAAACTTTTATCAAAATAGGTATCCGCAGCCGCAGAAAATCCAAAGGAGCGTTGGCCCAAATAAATTTGGTTAATATAAAGTCCAAGGATCTCTTCTTTCGATAAATTCCTTTCAATTTTAATGGCGAGTAAGATTTCATTAATTTTTCGCTTCAATGTTCTTTCGGAGGAAAGAAAAAAATTTCGTGCTACTTGCATCGTAATAGTACTAGCGCCCTCATGGCTTTGCCCGGTTAAGTTTTTAAGGGCCGCACGTATGACACCAATTATATCAATGCCGGGGTGCTCAAAAAAACGTCTATCTTCAATTGAGATGATGGCATTGATCATTTTTTGAGGAACGGTGCTTATGGAGATGTATTCTCGTCGTTCTTCACCAAACTCAGCAATCAAGGCTCCATCGGAAGAATAAATTTTGAGAGGTTGTTTCGGTCGATATTCTGATAAGCGGTCAATATTGGGTAACGTCGGGAAGATGAGTACTGCTACGAAAAATATCATAGCCACCCCTGAAAGCCCAGCGAGAAAAGTCCAAATTAAATAGTTTTTTAATGTTGATAACATCGGGTGAAAATATATATTTTTACAGATAAACGTTTATTATAGTGATTAAGGATAATATTACTATGACTAAATATTGCTTAATGTATAAATTTTAATATGATAAAAAATATGAATAGTATCTATCTGGTAGGACTAATGGGATCTGGGAAAACAACCGTCGGTAAATTAGCCTCTAAAAAGTTACGTAAATCGTTCATTGATAGCGATCAAGTGATCGAGGAAAAAACTGGTGTTATTGTCCCCTTAATATTCGAATATGAGGGTGAAGAGGGCTTCAGAAAAAGGGAGGCAAAAGCGTTAGAGGAGTTAGTAACAAAAAAAAATATTATTTTGGCAACCGGGGGAGGAATAATCCTCGAAAAAAATAATCAAAAACTTTTGGCGGAAAATGGCTTAGTAATTTATCTAAAAGCAGATTACGATTTATTAGCTAGCAGATTAAAAAATGATAGGACAAGGCCACTGCTTCAAGGAGTTGATATTAAGAAAAAATTAAAGAATCTTTTAAAGGCGCGCGACCCTATATATACGATGATTGCAGATCATGTAATTGATACAAAAAATAAGCGGGCCTTTGATATTGTTAGCGAAATTGAGAAAATTATTAAACAATTATGAAAATATTAAATATTGATTTAGGTTACAGAAGCTATCCTATTTATGTGGGGCAGAAATTACTAAGCGACACAGAAATTTTTCATCGCCATGCAAAATCCAAGACTATCGCAATTGTTACCAACGAAATAGTTGCTCCGTTATACCTAAATATACTTGTTGAAACTTTGGGTATGGGTAAGAAGATTATTCCTATCGTCTTGCCAGATGGAGAGGTTTATAAAAATCTTGATACACTTAACCTAATTTATGATGCGCTTCTTAAAAATAAGGCTGGACGCGATGTTCTTCTTATAGCTCTTGGAGGAGGCGTAATTGGAGACATTTGTGGATTCGCTGCTGCAAGTTTTATGCGCGGTGTTGATTTTATTCAGATTCCCACTACCCTATTGTCGCAAGTTGACTCGTCTGTTGGAGGTAAAACCGGCATCAATCATCAGCTAGGAAAGAATATGATTGGAGCATTTTATCAGCCTAAATGTGTGGTGGCAGATATTGACTTGTTAAATACCTTACCTCAAAGAGAGTTATCGGCAGGGTTGGCTGAAGTTATTAAGTACGGCTTAATTCGAGATTCAGAGTTTTTTGATTGGCTTGAAACTCACATGGAGCAACTAATTAATAAAGATTCAGCCACTTTAATTGAGGCAGTTGAGCGTTCATGTTTAAATAAGGCGGAGGTGGTCGAGGCCGATGAACTCGAATCTGAAAAGAATATTCGAGCTACTCTTAATTTAGGACATACCTTTGGGCATGCGATTGAAAATGCAATGGGTTATGGTAATTGGCTTCATGGTGAGGCAGTCGCCACTGGTATGATTATGGCTGCCTTTATGTCAAAAGAACTAGGATGGTTAAGTTCTTCAGATTACTTAAGAGTTAATCGATTGATTGAGCTTGCAGGACTTCCGATTAACCCGCCAGAAATTTCCGAAGAAAAATTTCTTAGCCTCATGCGATTAGATAAGAAAACAAAAGATAACCAGATTCACTTGGTTCTGCAGACTGCAATTGGGAAAGCTTTGCTTACTCACAAATATGACTCAGAAATTTTAAGAAAAACTTTAAACAATAATTTTTCTTAGAATCGCTCCATGATATTAAAATCTTATGCCGCTGACCCATTAAAAACTTTAGGGCGACAATATATAGAAGCTAAGTCTTCTACTCGTAATGACTTCCAGCGCGACCGAGATCGAATTATTCATTCTTCCGCATTTCGACGACTAGAATATAAAACACAGGTATTTGTTAATCATGAGGGGGATATGTTTAGAACTCGTTTAACACATTCGATTGAAGTTTCTCAGGTTTCAAGGGGAATTGCTAGAACTTTGGGTTGTCACGAAGACCTGGCGGAGACAATTGCTTTGGCTCATGATCTAGGACATACGCCTTTTGGACATGCTGGGCAGGATGCCTTAAATAATTGTATGAAATTACACGGTGGGTTTGAACATAACCTCCAGTCGTTACGGGTAGTGGATTATTTAGAGAGGAGGTACGCTAGTTTTGACGGTCTAAATTTAACCTTTGAATCACGTGAAGGAATTCTTAAACATTGTTCAATTAAGAATGCTAAAACTCTCGGCTCCATTGGTGAGCGATTCATCAAGAAACAACAGCCGTCGCTTGAAGCTCAGATTGTAAATATCGCTGATGAAATTGCTTACAATAATCATGATGTTGACGATGGCTTTCGTTCTGGCCTCCTAAATTTCAAAGCCCTTATGCAAAATAAATTGTTTAGCCGCTGCTCTAAGGTAGTTGATGAGATATATACCAATATTAAAGATAGTCAAAAAATTAACGAAGTGGTGAGGCGCATGATTCATTTGTTAATTGAAGATGTCTGCACCCAGAGCCAAAAAAATCTTAACGACTATCAACCAAAAAGTATAGATAATGTAAGAAACATGCCTCATCTGATTGATTTTTCAGCAGGCGTTAAAGAGGAGCAGCAAGAATTGAAGCAATTCCTAAGGCATGCAATGTACGAGCACCCTCATGTTGCAAAAATGACACAAGATGCTGGAAAGACAGTTGAAAAACTATTTAATCACTATGTAGCAGAACCTGAAGCCATCCCAGAAAATTTTTCCACAAATAAGATTGATGATCCAGCTAGATTGGTTGCAGACTATATCGCAGGTATGACTGACCGATTTGCAATTAAAGCGGTGTCAAAATTATAAAATATCTATATATATCAGTATCTTAAATTTATTTTGTGGTTTTAATGCAACAAATAGATACAAATATGATGAAAAAGCTACAAAGTACTTGATTATGACTAGCCTTATTAGTCATAATGTAACCAACGTTCCTAGTAAAGCAAATAAACGAACTTACTTAGGAAATGTTTTGAAAGATCTTTAGTTAAAACATTTAAATAAAGGTCATTTTAAATTTTATGGAGATTCAAATGAATAAGAAAATTAATCTAGCCGTTGCAAGTGCAGCACTAGTATTGGGTGCATCAGCAGCCAACGCTGGTATTGTAATTCCAGCCGGTGAATGGACAATGGATATAAATGGTAACGTTAATGCTTATGCTTCTACGCATAGTGCTGACGATACTAATGTAATCACGGGTGGTGCTGCAGCGGTTAAAGATGTGAACGGTGAGTCTGACTCACAAGGCATCAATACTGGTCTTTTACCTTCATGGTTAGGCTTTACTGGTACAACTCGTCAAAACGACTTAGATGTATCATTTACTATTTCAATGCAGCCAAATGCTTCAGACAATGGTATAACTGGTGATTCTAAAACACCTTTAAATCGTCAAGCATTCCTGACTTTTGGTGACAAATCATGGGGTACTGTTAAATTAGGTAAAGATCTTGGTATCTTTGCTGCTGACGCAATCCTTAATGACATGACGCTTCTTGGTGTTGGTACATCAGCAATTACTGGTTCACAAAAATCAGGCGGTTCTACTTCATTAGGTGGTATCGGTACAGGTTATATCTACCCAGCATGGAAAGGCCAAGTTGCTTATACAACTCCTAACATGAATGGTTTCCAAGCAACTATTGGTATTACTAACCCGAATCAAGGGTTTGGTTCTGCGTATCAAGACCAATTCGGTTATGAAGGTAAAGCTTCATACGACTTTGCTGCTGGCGATGCTAAAGGTAAAGTTTGGGTTTCTGGTGCTGCATATGACGTAACAACAGCTAGAACAGCTTCTGTTGCTGCGGTTGCTGCGGTTACTAAGAACTACAATTCATTACACACATTAAGCGGTTCAGCTACTGATACAATGGTTGAAACAGTTTCTGTAACAATTACAATTTCAGATACTACTGATTCAGTAGCTGCTGTTGAGTCAGTATCTTATGACGCTACAGTTGTTGATATCGGTGCTAACATCAATTTAGGTAACTTTGGTTTAACTGGTTACTACTATAGTGGTGAAGGTGTTGGTACAACATTCTATGGTGCTAATGGCGCAACTGCTGCTGGTAAAGAGCGTGATTCAGACGGTGGTTATGTTCAAGCTACATTTGTTATCCCAACAGGCACTAAACTAGGTGCTTCTTATGGTGTATCAAAACTTGATCTAGCATCAGGCGAAGCTGCTTCTGCACTAGTTGAAGAAAATAAACGTTGGACAGTGGGTGCGTATCATCCATTAACTAAGCATCTGAATTTAGTTGCTGAGTACAACAAGACTGAATCAGAATCACATAACAACTTGAAAAACGAAAGTGATTCATTCTCACTTGGCGCTATCTTATTCTTCTAGAATTTATTTCTAAAAGAACTTGTTATATAAAAAAGGCTCCCTCGGGAGCCTTTTTTTTATCTTAATTTTTATTAATTTTTAATTCCTGTATTTTTCTTGTTATGGTGTTCCGTCCGATTCCAAGAATATTAGCGGCATCAGCCTTACGGCCTTTGGAATGATGAAGGGCTGCTTCAATAAGAATTTTCTCAGCCATACTAATGAATAGTTCGTGGATATTTGGTGTGGCCCCCATTATTTCCTTGGTAACAATTTTATGTAACGCTTCTTTCCAAGACATACTACCGCCATTAATATGCACAGGCTCATTTTTTAGCTCAGAAGGGAGGTCTCCAATATTAACAGTTTTCCCTGCTGACATAACTGTTAACCAATGGCAAACATTTTCGAGTTGTCTAACATTGCCCTGCCAATATAAATTTTTAAAGTAATCTAGTACCTCAATAGATAAATTTTTAGGCTCTACATTAAGTTGATTGGCGCTACTCCTAAGAAAAAATTGGGCTAAAATAGGAATGTCATCTATTCGGCTTCGCAATGGAGGAACCTGGATGCGAATTACGTTTAGCCGATGAAATAAATCTTCTCGAAATTTTTTCTCCTTGACGTAAGATTCTAGATTTTGATGGGTAGCAGCAATCACTCTAACGTTAACAGTAATAGAATTCTGGCCACCAATTCTGTAAAATGTCCCCTCGCTTAATACTCTTAAAAGACGAGTTTGGAGCTCAATTGGCATATCACCAATTTCATCTAAAAATAATGTACCCTCATTGGCTTGTTCAAACCGACCTTTTCTTAGGCCATCTGCACCTGTAAATGCCCCTTTTTCATGGCCAAAGAGTTCGGCTTCGAGAAGGTCCTTAGGAATGGCGGCAGTATTAATAGCAATAAATGGCATATCCTTACGTTGGCTATTCTTATGGATAGCTTTTGCAACTAATTCCTTGCCTGAGCCAGACTCACCATTTAATAAAACTGTGGCATTAGATTGAGCTAATCGCCCAATTGAACGAAATAATTCTTGCATCGATTGAGCTTGTCCAATAATTTCTGGGAACACCTCTGGGGTTTCTTCCACCACCTTATCTTTAATTGATTCTGACATAGCCTGACGAATTACCTCAACCACTTTATCAATATCAAATGGTTTTGCTATGTATTCAAAAGCACCTGATTTGAAAGCAGAGACTGCGGTGTCTAGATCTGAGTAAGCCGTCATAATAATAATAGGTATTTCAGGGAACTTAGTTTTAACTTTAGTAAGAAATGAAAGGCCTGACTCACCGGGCATTCGGATATCACTTACAATCACAGAGGGTGTTTCATGATTAAACTGATTGATGGCTTCATTTGTATTTGAGAATGTTTTGCATGGTAAATTTTCCTTACTCAATGCCTTTTCAAATACCCAGCGGATTGATTTATCATCATCTAATACCCAAATATTTTTCATAGTAATTATTCCTCGGTTTCCTTTAGCTCATTATTGATTGGAAGTAAAATTGAAAATTTTGTATGTCCAGTTTGACTTATAAAGGTAATCATTCCTTTATGCTGAGTTACGATATTTTGTGATAATGGGAGCCCTAGTCCGGATCCTTCTTCATTACCAGAAACTAACGGGTAAAAGATCTTATCCTGAATATTTAGGGGTATACCTGGACCGTTATCCTTAACATCAATGCGAATAGCCGTAGCATGTTTTTTTTTATGGAAAACTATCTGTCGCTCTGATCGGGTCGTTAATTTGAGTTGCATATTTTGGGTATTATTAATTAGCATAGACTGTATGGCATTTCTTGCAATGTTTAAGACGGCTTGGATGAGTTTTTCTCTATCTGCTACAATTTCTGGTAGGCTTACATCGTAATCTCGAACAAAGGTAACATCTTTTCCAAATTCCGATAGAACTAAGCTACGCACTCGTTCGATCACTTCATGAATATTTGTTTTTTGATAAGTTGGAAGCTGGTGGGGGGTTAAAAGTTTATTCATTAGGTTCTGGAGGCGGTCAGCCTCTGAAATAATAATTTGGGTGTATTCCTCTAAGGCTTTATTACCTAACTCTTTTTCTAGTAACTGTGCTGCTCCTCTTAATCCCCCTAAAGGATTTCTGATTTCATGGGCTAAATTTCTTAATAGCTCTGAATTAGCTTGCTGTTGTATAAACATCCTTTCTTCTTTAGCTACCCGAAGATGTTGATCCATTTGAATGAACTCGATAATAAAGTGATCTGGTTCATTATTTAATTGGCTTATAGTAAGCGTTACACAAATAGTTTTATTTTGTTTAGATTTAATAAAGTATTCATTTTCACGGTAACTACTTTGTTGTTTTGTGGCTGAATCTAATGCTGTCTTAAAAAAATCACGATCCTCAAAGAAAATTTCTATGCTCTGTTTGAAAGCTTGCCCATGACTTAATTCCAATAAAACCTCTGCGCTAGGATTTATATATATAATTTTTAAGCTTTTATCAAATACAATGGCTGCGGTAGCTAATTGTTCTAGCCCTTGATGAGATTTATTAATTAATGGCGTCATTTTTTTATCCCTATGATCTTATTAAAGTAAAATTCAAGCCAACTTTAATCCTTTCGAATAAGCCCTAATATTTAGGGTACACCTTGAAACTACTATATAACTATGCACTATTATTGTGCAATTTTTTTTTAAGTAAAAAAAAGGTGAGTTTAAATACTCACCCTTCTTTAATGTCCTTACAGACTATAATACATATCAAACTCAACTGGATGAGGGGTCATTCTTAATCTAGTGACTTCTTCCATTTTAAGGTCAATAAAGCTATCTAAGAAATCATCACTAAAAACTCCACCAGCCGTTAGAAATTTTCGATCAACTTTGAGTGCATCAAGCGCCTCTGGTAAAGTAGCAGCAACTTGAGGTATTTTTGCTTCCTCTTTAGCTGTTAAATCATAAAGATCTTTTACTGCTGCTTCACCTGGATGGATTTTATTTTGAATGCCATCAAGACCTGCCATCATTAATGCACTAAAAGCTAGGTAAGGATTGGCAGTAGGATCAGGGAAACGAACTTCGATCCGTCGCGCCTTGTCAGAGTTTACAAATGGAATCCTAATTGCAGCAGATCTGTTTTTAGCTGAATAGGCTAACATTACTGGAGCTTCAAACCCTGGGACCAATCGTTTATAAGAATTAGTTGATGGATTAGTAAGAGCATTTAGTGCTTTACCGTGTTTGATAATCCCACCAATATAATAAAGAGCCATATCACTTAACCCCGCATATTTTTTACCCGCAAATAAATTTTTGCCACCTTTCCAAATTGATTGGTGTACATGCATCCCAGAACCATTATCGTTAAGTACAGGCTTCGGCATAAATGTAGCTGTTTTTCCAAAATTATGTGCAGTATTCATGACCACGTATTTTAGAATCTGTGTCCAATCAGCTCTTTGCGTAAGAGAAGAAAATTTTGTGCCTATTTCGTTTTGTCCAGAGCCCCCTACTTCATGATGGTGGACTTCTACTGGGACACCCATCTCCTCTAGCGTAAGACACATTGCAGAACGCAAATCTTGTAAAGAGTCAACCGGTGGCACAGGGAAATAACCACCTTTGACAGCAGGCCGATGACCAACATTACCTCCGTCGTGTTCGGTATCTGAATCCCATGAAGCCTCTTCAGAACTTATTTTTACGGAAGAACCGCTCATATTAGAGTTCCATGTAATAGAGTCGAAAATAAAGAATTCAGGTTCTGGGCCAAAGTATATAGTGTCACCAATACCTGTTTTCTTCAGATATTTTTCAGCGCGGGCTGCTATTGTTCTAGGGTCTCGATCATAACCTTTACCATCTGTCGGATCGACAACATTACATGTTAATAGAAGGGTTGGCTCTTCCATAAATGGATCAAGATTAGCTGTTTTAGGGTCCGGATATAGCAACATATCTGATGCATTAATTCCTTTCCATCCAGCGATGGAAGATCCGTCAAAAGCATGTCCGTCAGTGAATTTACTTTTATCAAAAGCAGATACTGGAACAGTTACATGTTGCTCCTTACCTTTAGTATCTGTGAATCGTAAGTCAACAAATTTAATGTTGTTATTTTTAATCTTTTTCATTACATCAGCTACCGACATACTGCACTCCCTGGAAAAATGTTTTAAATGTATATTTGATATTATAATCAAACATAAACTGTGTTAATTATTTTAGAGCTAAAATATATTATATTTACCCTAAAATTCAATAATTTTAGCATATATGCACTATTTAAGTGCATATAAATATAAAATATGCACTATTTTAGTGCTTTATATTTGATCTAGGTTTATTATTATGGCTTTATAATTAGGAATGAGTCTCACACCTAAACAATTTGCTGTAATTGGTCATCCAATTAATCATTCACTATCACCCCATATTCATTTGTTATTTGCAAAACAATTCGATTTACCAATAATCTATGAAAGAGAGGATATAGATCGAGAGCATTTATTGGCCAGATTAACTGACTTTCAAGGTAAAGAATATTTAGGTTTGAATGTCACACTTCCATTAAAGCATGACGCATATTTGTTATGTCAAAAATTATCTGAAAAAGCTCAGCTTTGTGAATCAGTTAATACGATTAGCATTAAAAATAATAAACTTCACGGTGATACGACGGATGGGATAGGATTAATTAAGGACCTAACAAATAAGGGCATTAATCTCAATCAAGCTAGCTGCCTTTTAGTCGGTGCAGGTGGTGCGGCTAATGGGGTTATGGCAGACTTAATTGAATGCTCACCCTCCAAGCTTTATCTCACAAATAGAACTATTGAGAAATCAATGTTAATGGAAAGTTACTGGAAAAATTTTGCAAAAAAACATTCAGTTTTACTAAAAGTCTCTGATATTCATGGGGCGGATTCTTGTCATTATGATGTGATCATAAACGCAACCTCTGCAGGATTTTCTAGTGACATATCACCTATTGAAGACAAAATGATTAATAAGGAAACATTTTGTTATGACATGACTTACGGAAGGGAAACTCCTTTTATGAGGCAAGCGAATAAGATTGATGCGAAAACCTTTGATGGTTTGGGCATGCTCGTTGAACAGGCTGCCGAAAGTTTTCATATTTGGCACAACAAGAGACCCAAAACCAACAACATTAGAAATGAACTGCAGTTGCTAGGACTAATTTAAGCTCTGAGTCTGCAATCCACTTAAGGGGTAATGTCTTTTAATTTAGTTTGGAGTACCTCAAGGCACGGATTAAGTGAGAAGGGATCATTTGATTGTATTATTTCAATTGATGGATACCATAAGCTGTTATTTGTTTCTCTATACTTCGTCCAATACCAAAACCAACCCCGCCCATGAGCTAAAATTAAATAGGTTTTTTTGCCCAATGATCCTGCAATATGAGCTGTTACATTACTTATAGTAATAACAACATCACAGCTATCTACTAAACTAAACAATCCATCTATATCATTATATTTATCTAGGTCATTGTAGCGATTAATTTTAATATTATTATTTTTTTCAGAGGAAGCTATTTCTTTCTCATGTTCGCCATATTGGAGATTTATATAATCAAAGTCATTATTCACCCTCGAAGCTTTAATAAGGTCGGTAAGTTCAATACTTTTCCTAGATCCCATGTTACGATTTTGACTATACCAAGAAATTCCACATCTAACTTTCTTTACTTTTTCTTGAACTGCTTCATCAGAAGCAACAATAGAGTAATCTTTGGGTAATCCAGTAACATAAGGGCTAGAATTAGTTCTTTCATTCACCTGAGTATCAAGTTTATCGGCCAAAAAGTATTTAAAAGGGGATTTGATATGCTGTTCGTTATTAACAAATAAGAAACCCAATCTAAAAATAGCTGCTTGACTATCAAAGAAGCCTTCAATACCTATTCTATGGTCAACAAAATTAAAGTTATCATAAGGAAAGGATCTCTTTAATATTGGTAATAGTCGTTTATCAACTGGAATAGTAAATTGGTTTTGAAAGCCGACAATTTTAGTTAATAATTTAGAAAGACACAATTGATCCCCAATGCCTTGCTCGCCATAAAGTAAGACACTACTCTTATCATTCCTTCCGTCCCATTTTGGTAGGTTTTTATTATAAAAAATGTAACTTAATTTATGGGATCGAAACTGATGCGTTAAGAGTCTGTACTCATAATGTGGCCAAGCCTGACTAAATTTCTTTTCTTTAAGAAGAATAATGCCTAAACTGATGTTAGCCTGAACATGGGTTTTATCTACATTAAGGGCTTTTCTTAAGTAGACCTTCCCTAAATCAAGGTCGCCAATATTTTGGTAGGTAATAGCTAGATTGTTAAGAGCTGACGCTGAGCTTGGTTTTATTTTAAGAATTTCTTTGTACAAATCAATTGCATCTTCATAACGTTTCTCACAATAAGCTTCATGCGCCTGGCACCTAAGGACATTGATAGATCCCGGGAATTCTTTTGCGAAAATAGGCAGCCATATTTTTACCTTACCCTGATCCTCTAAGCTACTACAGGCCCCAATCAATGCTACATAAATATTTTCTTTTGACACCCTTTCTTTATAAACCGGATCATTATTATCATAATTTTTGATTTTAGATTCGTATATTGGGATAGCCAGCTTGTGTTCTCCAATTTTTCCATATATTTTTGCCATCATATCTTCTGCATTTCGAAATAATGGAGAAGACTCTTCAAATGAAGCTAAATCCACAAGTGCTCTTTTATAGTTATAGGATGCTGAATAGGATTTAGCACGATTCAATACAAAGCTTTTATTTGGCCATAATTTTATTGCCTGGGTAAAAGATTTTATTGCTTCGTTAAACTTTCCTGTCTTATGTAAGCAATTTCCTAAGTTGTTAAAAGAATCGGCATTTTTATCATTTAAGTCTATGCTTATCTTATAAGCATCAATTGCATCATCAAATTGCTTGTTTTTAAAATAAGCAATTCCAAGATTTTGAAAAGAATGAAAATTTTTTGGGTCTTCTCTGGTAGATTTTTTGAGCTCAGTAATTGCGTCCTTATATCGCTCTTCTTGAATGAGTAATGTACCAAGAATAAAGAGACATTGAGAATTTTTAGGATTAATCTTAAGGCACTCTCTATATTTTTTTTCTGCATTAGTGAGGTCATTTTTTTTATGAAAATTCACAGCAGATTCAAAGATTTCATTTGATGTATCCATTCTTTAAATAAATTCCTTTAAATATTTTCCGGTATAGCTTAATAAGTTTTTACAGATTAATTCAGGGGGGCCTTCAGCAATTATTTCTCCTCCGCCATCTCCACCGTCAGGACCTAAATCAACGATCCAATCAGCTGTTTTTATAACATCTAAATTATGTTCAATTACGACTAAAGTATTACCATCATCGCGCAGTTTATGTAATACATCAAGCAGGAGCTGAATGTCAGAAAAATGAAGACCAGTGGTTGGCTCGTCTAATATATATAGTGTTTTCCCTGTGTCACGTTTTGAAAGCTCTAATGCTAATTTAACACGTTGTGCCTCACCTCCAGATAGGGTGGTCGCATTCTGTCCAAGTTTAATATAGCCCAAGCCAACTTCAAGTAATGTTTTCAATTTCCGAGAAATTGTTGGAATTGCTTCAAAAAAATCATATGCCTGCTCAACAGTAAAACATAAAATTTCATGGATATTTTTGCCTTTGTACTTAATCTCTAAAGTCTCTCTATTGTAGCGATGACTAAAACATACATCACATTCGACATAAACATCTGGCAAGAAATGCATTTCAACGCGGATGACACCATCACCTTCACATGCTTCACACCGACCGCCCTTAACATTAAATGAAAAGCGTCCAGGCCCATAGCCTCTGGTCCGACTTTCTTGAGTTTTTGCAAATAAATCTCTAATAGGAGTGAATAAACCAGTATAGGTAGCAGGATTAGACCTGGGAGTTCTCCCAATAGGGCTTTGGTTAACATCAACTACTTTATCAAAAAAATCTAAGCCTTCCATGCTTCCATGAGTCGCTGCATCTAGATTACTTCGATATAGATGTTTGGCGATTGCATTGTATAAGGTGTTATTTATTAATGTAGATTTTCCGCTACCCGACACCCCAGTGATACAGGTAAATAAACCAATCGGTAAATTTAAATTTACTCCTTTTAAATTATTCCCTGTGGCATTAAGAATTTTGAAAAAATCTTTTCCCGGAGAGCGGCGTTTTTTTGGCACAGGAATTTTTCTTCGCCCACTTAAATATTGCCCTGTGAGAGATTTTTCATTATTTGCTACTTCCTTAGGTGTCCCTTCAGCTATTATTTCTCCTCCATGAATACCTGCTCCTGGACCAATATCAACTACATAATCTGCATTCATAATTGCATCGAAATCATGCTCAACAACAATTACTGTATTACCCAAATCACGAAGGTTCTTTAGTGTTTCGAGGAGGCGGTCATTATCTTTTTGGTGTAGGCCAATAGAGGGCTCATCTAAAACATACATTACACCCGTAAGACCACTTCCGATTTGAGAAGCTAAACGTATTCTTTGGGCTTCACCACCAGAAAGTGTGTCAGCTGAACGCGATAGTGAAAGATAATCTAGACCAACATTAATTAGAAAGTGAACTCTGTTTTTAATTTCTTGAACAATTTTACTGGCGACTTCTGCTTTAGAGCCAGCGAGTGTGAGACTATTGAAAAATTCATAGGCTTTTCTAAGTGGAAATTCACATATTTCATGAAGGTTACGTTTAGAAATAAGTACATTTCTTGCTTCAATTCTTAGCCTTGTTCCATTACAAGATGGACATGACTGTAAACTTAAATACTTAGAGAGCTCGTCTCTTACGGTATTTGAGTCTGTATCTTCATATCTTCTTTTGAAGTTATTTATAATGCCTTCAAAAGGGTGAGTTTTTTTAAATACAGTGCCTCGCTCACTAAAATAACTAAATTCAATCGACTCATTTTTACTGCCATGCAATATCACTTCCTGTATTTTCTTTGGCAAGCTCTCATAGGGCGACTCTAAATCAAATTTAAAATGATCTGCAATGCTTTTTAGCATTTGAAAGTAAAATTGATTACGTTTATCCCAGCCTTTGATTGCCCCTGATGCAAGAGAGAGCTGTGGAAAAGCTACTACGCGGTTTATATCGAAGTAATTTTTATTGCCAAGACCGTCACATTCGGGACAAGCCCCCATAGGATTGTTAAATGAAAATAATCGAGGCTCAAGTTCTGGAATAGCATAATCACAGTGAGGACATGAAAATTTAGCTGAAAAAAGTTGGGGCTCTTCCGTATCCATATTGAAAGCAATAATTTTTCCATTTGCAATTCTGAGTCCCGACTCAACTGATTCCGTTAGTCGTTGTTTAATATCAGGGTAAATTTTAATACGATCAATTACTACGTCTAGTTGGTGTTTAATATTTTTTTCTAAGGGAGGAATATCATCAATTTCATAAATTTTTCCATCGAGCCGAATGCGAATAAATCCTTGTGCACGTAATTCATCAATTAAATCAAGATGACTCCCTTTTCTGTTATTAATAACCGGAGCTAGAATCATTAGTTTTGAATCAGGTGGGTAGGTTAAAATTTGATCAACCATTTGTGAGACTGTTTGTGCCTCAAGTTTAATATTATGTTCAGGACAATGTGGATCTCCGGCCCTAGCAAATAGCAATCGTAGGTAATCATGAATTTCAGTGACAGTACCTACAGTTGAACGAGGATTATGAGATGTTGCTTTTTGTTCAATTGAAATTGCAGGAGAAAGTCCCTCGATAAGATCAACATCAGGCTTATTCATTCGGTCAAGAAATTGTCTTGCATAAGCAGATAACGATTCGACATATCGACGTTGGCCTTCTGCATAGAGGGTATCAAATGCCAGGGAGGACTTCCCTGATCCTGATAATCCAGTTATTACAATTAATTTATTTCGTGGTAAATCCAAGGAAATATTTTTTAAATTATGGGTTCGAGCCCCTCTAATTTTTAGGTAGTCCATATATTCTATCTTTTTCTAAGAGCAACCTGATAATATACGGAATATTCCTAAAATTAGAAACCTATTAAAATATTAAAATCTATGAGTAGTGTTACAAAAATGTCATTCTTTGAAATACGTACTAGTTTATTTTTAGCGTCAGTATACAGCCTTCGTATGCTAGGAATGTTCCTAATCCTCCCTATATTTGCTATTTATGCCTCAGGACTATCAGGAAGTCCCTCACAATTTCAGATTGGTATAGCTTTGGGGATCTATGGGCTTACCCAAGCAGCATTTCAAATTCCTTTTGGTATGAGCTCAGACTTTTTTGGGAGAAAAAAAGTTATATATTTTGGGTTGGTTATATTTGTTTTAGGCTCAATAATTTCTGGGGCCTCAACTCAGATTGAGGGCATTATCATCGGTAGAGCCATTCAAGGAGCGGGCGCAATTTCTGCAGTTTTAACTGCGTTATTGTCAGACCTCACCCGAGATGAACATCGCACAAAAGCTATGGCGATCGTGGGGGCATCGATCGGCCTCACGTTTGCTCTATCTTTAGTTATTTCACCTTGGTTGAATGATAAGATTGGTGTCTCAGGAATTTTCTTTATGATGGCAATTTTGTCAATCCTGGCTGCTATCGTTATTCATTGCTTTGTTCATGAGCCAAAAAGAACTAATAAAAAGACTATTTTGAAGCTTAAAGATTTTTATGTGGTCCTACGGAGATTGGATTTAGGCCGATTAAATCTAGGAATTTTTGTACTACACGTTGCGCAAATTTCTATGTTTATGGTGGTTCCATTTTATTTGATCCAACAGGGAAATTTGCCTCTTGATGACCATTGGATGATTTATCTACCTATATTGTTAGGATCTTTTATTTTAATAATTCCTATTATTATTTTTTCAGAAAAGTTAAAGCAGACAAAGCTAACTTTTTTGTTATCAATTTTAATCTTACTTGCAGCTCAATTCTCGTTTATTTATTTTTCTAATAATTTAGTCGGTATTATGATTTCTCTCCTAATCTATTTCGTGGGCTTTAATTTTCTAGAGGCATCTCTTCCAAGTCTTGTGAGCAGGATAGCACCTGCTAATCAAAAAGGTTTGGCATTAGGCGTGTATAATACATCTCAGTCTTTGGGTATTTTTGTGGGTGGTTTCGTCGGAGGATTAATTACAACGTTTTATGGTTATTCTGGTACCTTCATTTTTTGTGGAGTACTAATTTTTATTTGGTTTGTTTTTTCATTAAATATGAACGTCCCAATTAAAAAGTCTTAGGAATTAAATCAACAATTAAAATATAATGACAGCATTATTGTTTTAATTTAAATTAGGAGAAAAAAATGCCTTCAGTTAACAAAGTTATCCTATTAGGAAATTTAGGAAGTGACCCAGAAGTTAGATTTATGCCAAACGGTGAGGCAGTATGTAATTTTAGTATAGCCACCACTGAGAGTTGGAAGGATAAAGCGGGAGAAAAAAAAGAGAAGACGGACTGGCATAATATTGTGATGTATAGAAAGTTAGCAGAAATTGCTGGTGAATATTTAAAAAAAGGGCGCCCAGTTTATATTGAAGGAAGAATTCAGACGAGGAAATGGCAAACAAAGGAAGGGCAAGATCGATATACAACTGAGGTTATTGCTGCCAATATGCAAATGTTAGGCGGTAAGGATAGTGCTTCAGCAACAAGAAGCAGTGACCAAGAATTTAATCAAACTACTCCAAGCAAAGAAAAGTCTGAGTCACCTGCTGCTGGATCGTCTCCAGCTGCATCAAGCTTTGATGAATTTGAGGATGATATTCCTTTTTAAGGAATATAAAATGGCAATTTATGGATTTCTATGCAGTGAATGTAGCTACCAGGATGATTTAATTCGTAAAATGGATGATTCATCAGTTATTATTTGCCCTAAATGTAAAAAAAATACTTTTGCCAAGCAGGTATCAGCACCAAATTTCCAACTATCGGGCTCAGGTTGGTATGCAACTGACTTTAAAAATAAACCCTCAAGTGAGCAAGCAGGTAATACAGAGCTAAAAAAAACTACTAATTCGGAAGTCACTAAAAAATAATGATTAAAAAAAATTTTCTTACAGGCCTTTTAGTTTTAATCCCAATAATTCTAACAGTATGGGTTTTGGCGACCTTAATTAGTTTTTTGGATCAGGTTATATTACTTTTACCTGAAACGGCTCGCCCTAGTAATGTTTTGGGAACGCCCGTGTTTGGTTTTGGCGTAATTATGACTTTCCTTATTATTTTATTTACTGGATTTCTCGCTAATAATTTTTTTGGTAAAAAGCTTATATTACTTTATGAGAATTTAGTAAATCGCTTACCTTTTGTGAAGACAATTTATGGGGGAATTAAGCAGGTATCTGACACTTTACTATCGAGTTCAGGTAACGCATTTAGTAAGGCAGTATTAATTGAGTTTCCTATGGCTGGAACCTACAGCTTTGCATTTATTACAGGAGAGCCTAATGAAGAAATTAATAAAAATTTAAAGGGTAAGTTTGTAAATGTCTATGTTCCGACTACCCCAAATCCTACATCAGGATATACGTTAATTGTTCCAATAGATAAAGTAATCGATTTGGATATTAGCGTTGATCAAGTTTTAAAATATGTAATTTCAATGGGTGTAGTGCCAGCAAAGAAAAATAAAAAATCCAAAAATATTTCTAAGTAAAAGAGAGTTAAATGAGAACGCATTATTGTGGAGAGTTAAATAAAGACCACCTCGGTCAAGAGGTAATTTTATGTGGATGGGCGCATCGAAGAAGAGATCATGGTGGTGTAATTTTTATTGATTTGCGAGACCGAAAGGGGCTAGCGCAGATTGTTATAGATCCAGATACGGTCGAAGCTTTTAAAACTGCTGAATCTATTCGAAATGAATTTGTTTTAAAGGTTAAATGTAAGGTTAGGCTAAGACCTGAAGGAACAATAAATAAAAATTTACCGACTGGTGAAGTGGAAATGCTTGCATCGGAGATTGAAATTTTAAACGCATCCTTAACCCCACCCTTCATGTTGGATGATGATTCGATAACAGAATCTATTAGATTAGAGCATCGTTTTATTGATTTACGTCGCGATGAAATGCAAGGCAATCTTCAGTTGCGCTACGATATATCAAAAAATATTAGACAGTTCTTAGACGAAGAAGAATTTATTGAAATTGAAACACCAATTTTAACAAGAAGCACCCCCGAAGGAGCTCGAGATTATTTAGTGCCTTCTCGTGTTCATGAGGGAGGGTTTTTTGCTCTTCCGCAGTCCCCTCAATTATTTAAACAAATTTTAATGGTTTCTGGCTTTGATAAATATTTTCAGATAGCAAAGTGTTTTAGAGATGAAGATCTTAGAGCTGATAGGCAGCCTGAATTTACTCAGATCGATATAGAAGCTTCATTCGTTAATGAAGCAGACATTATGACTATTACCGAAAATATGATTCGTGAAATGTTCTCTAAGGTCATGAAAATAAATCTACCTAAAACATTTAATTCTATTACTTATCGTGAAGCAATGGAGCGTTATGGTTCTGACAAGCCAGATTTACGTGTGACATTAGAGCTAGTTGATATGACTGAGGTAATGAAGGATGTAGACTTTAAGGTATTTTCATCAGCGGCAAATATGAAAAATGGTAGGGTAGCTGCTTTAAAAATTCCGGGTGGGGGAGCGCTTTCGCGGTCAGAAATTGATTCTTATACAGAGTTTGTGAAGATATATGGGGCAAAAGGATTGGCTTATATCAAAATTAATAATAAAGAGCAGTTAAATGACGAGGGCTTACAAAGTCCTATTGTAAAAAATATAAATGAGAAAGCACTAGCATCAATTATTGGGCTAACTGCTGCAGAAAATGGAGATTTGATCTTTTTTGGGGCAGATAAAAAGAAAATAGTCAATGAGGCACTCGGAGCCCTGAGAGAAAAAATAGGGCATGATAAAAAACATTTAACTGGTGAACTATGGGCTCCACTTTGGGTAATTGATTTTCCAATGTTTGAATATGATGATGAGGGCAATCGATGGAATGCACTGCATCATCCATTCACTGCACCTAAGGACGGACATGAAGATTTATTAGATTCTGATCCTGGAAGCTGCTTATCTAAAGCATATGATATGGTCATTAATGGCTGGGAGGTCG
>Ga0307998_1000417_pt1 | contig 24446 bp, 20 predicted proteins | sample Davwhametageno37_FD_203147 | JGI IMG/M metagenome (GOLD analysis project Ga0307998, IMG submission 203147) | Marine microbial communities from Davis Island wharf, Antarctic Ocean - #37 | ecosystem: Environmental > Aquatic > Marine > Unclassified | place: Antarctic Ocean: Davis Island wharf... | reverse complement strand
ATGAAATAATATGAACGTTTCCAAGCATCATTCGCCGACAACAATATTTATGTAAATTCAATTCGTCTAAAATCTTGCCTTCGATTGACTTCTCGGGGTTTTTATCTTTCACATCGATAAATTTCAGTTCTAAAATATCTTTTTCGGGATCTACATCCCCTTCCATCTCATTCTTATCATTTTGAACTGCGGTAATGTAAGGAATCCACTTATCCGCTAAGATTTCACCGCAAGTATAACAGCGTGGAGGGATTAGCATTGTTTATAATAATAACATTATAATTTTAATTTTAAATCAAATTTATAAAAGTTTTAATGACCAGATGGAATATCGAATGAGAGGCAATGGGGATTACCTTGCCGAAAGCACATCATCATGGAGCATCCATATATATTTCCATCTCTAATGAGACAAGTATTACAGCCATCGAACCATGAGGCGCAGTTAGGTGGTGGGACGGTAGAAGCAATTTTAGGTTGCTCGAGGTGAAACGTGATATCATTTTCATGCCAGATTAGATGATGTTCACAGTCTTTATTAACCGTGTCTGAGCAGTGAAGTTTACCTTGAGCACTGATGATAACATCGTCGATCTGATTATTAGGAATTGTGATCTGAGCAACTACGTATTCTGTGTTTCGGACAGTTATTTCCCCAGCATCCATAAGGAATACCGCACCGTTCGTAGTATAAATACCGGATGTTTCGGTCCAAGATTGGAAATCAATACCGACAGATGATAGTGAATTATGAGCATCACCATTTGTGATACCAATGGTGAGCCATGAATCGTATGACGCATCATTGCTAATTGCTAGGAGAGGGTCACTAATACCTCCCAGATTAGTATTACCATAGCTTCGACCCTGCCACGCCGGTGGGATACTCATTGGGTGTTCTCCATATTGAGAGTCACCATATATCGCGTATATATTCATAACGTCGGGATTTTGAATGACAAGAGATAGGCGATATGTAGTGTATCCTGAAATACCATCCTGGGAACAATGTGTCATCTCTACCACCTTGGGGCAGACAAAATCACTTGAACAAGTAGAATAGGGAATAGGACATTCACCTCCCTCTGGTACAAGAATATTATTTATTTCCGGCGGTGTCATCGGGATAGGAGTGAGACATGAACACATATTACATCCATATTCATCCACCTGATAACCAGTGTCACAATACATCATACACATTACATCGGGGCACTGATGAGCAGGCGGGTCTGGGGTAGGAGGTAGAGGATCGACGGGATGCATAGGATGAGTGTAGTCACACTCTATGGGACAGGCAATGTTCATACCGTTACGCTGTCTCTCTAGACAATCAGAGCATCCATCGTAATTGTCTGGGCAGGGTGTTTCCCACATCCTCATGCATGATTTGGTAGAGTCACACCACTTGTATCCCGCACCAATCATACAGCCATTTCCGTCGAGACTACCTCCTACGCCTCCACCTCCAGAGGGCTGAGCAGATACGAGAGAAAGCATCGATAACATCTTGAACATCGTTATATATAATTGTAATTAGATAATTAAATCTTAAATCAAATTTATTTTGAGAACAATACATTAATTGAGAACAAATTTAAAGTCATAAAGTAAATATTATCAAAATGTTCAGGATATCATTACCCTTTCAGGTTAGTCCATCGACACCCGATAATATAATTTTAGAACCGCTATGCGTGATATTTAGGCTTGCTCTCCTACAATACAAAGAAGTAGGAACTAAATTATCAATTCAGAACGGTTTTATTGAATATCAAGGACCATCATATGATCAAGGATTAATACGTAAATTCATAGGAGATAGCCGAGCTGATCTCCATAATTTATATCATCCGATTTTAAAAGCTATAGATTGGTATCCATATAATGAATATCATGAATTCTATGATGAATGTATTATCGGTCTTGAAATGTTAAATAATGTATATGATGCTAATTCACCGATAAGCCACACGTTATCTCATTATATATCTTTAATTCAAATGAATGATAGTGAAAACTATCGACATGATATAGAATTTAATCCAATCATAAGTATGTTAAAAGATATATGGTCACCTGCCGAAATAAAATCAACAACACATCTACTTCTCTTAATTAAGAAGAAGGGAAATAAATCTATTTATTTAGAATCACTGGAAGGTATATTGAATACCAAGGAGCTAAAAGTAAAGGAATATCTCAATAGGTCTTAGATATTTATAAATTTGATCTTCCCTAATTATTTTATCACTTAATACGATAAATGATGCCTATCTATCCTCTCTACGGGAGACATTACGGTCATCGAGAGTTCAATCTACTGTTTGAAATTATATTAATTATATTTATCTTTTCATTATTCTTCTTATGCTTTTCCACGATCAATTATTATTCACCCGATGTATTTCTAATGATTTATATGATGATCGATTAAAAAGCACCGCATTGCCCACAGACTAATCCTATGTTCTCAACATTATTATGACCACCGTTTTGTAAAGATGTCTTATACTTTAGTTTCGTATTATGTAAATCACCAGTCATTATAAAATTACTACAAGCATGACATCGACCCAATTGTTTTTGCAAGAGAGTTTCCTTAATATTGAAATTTGGATGTTGCGATTCGAAAAGTTCGGCATTATTATGACCATACATCGGTTTTTTATCCGTATCATATACATTTCTTAGTAGGAGATAAAAGAATTCATATTCAAAATGATAAATATATAAGATTACTAAATACAGGGAAATGAATATATAGAAATAAGTATGATATTTTTCTTCAAATTTATCATAATGATTCTGATAGATATAGTAATATAACGCTAAAAGTGTGGTAAGAGTGATTATTGAATTCATTACTTATGAATAGATTAATTATTCAGAACAACCCCCAAAATAACGATCTCGATAAAAGCATCGCTCTATACCCGAATCACTAACTATATTTATATACGTTCCTTCGATAGACTTATAAGATATCATATCATTTAGTATTTTTGTATTATCATTTAATAGTTTATTATTATCATCTAGACAAACCTGATAGTCTTGTTTAATTGATGAATCATAATTTACGAGCGTGTAATACTGATATAAATATATTCCGAAAATACATAACGAGAACCACATATAAATACGAAGTTTTATAAGTTCCTGTCGGAGGGGGAGTGAAAGTTGATCTGAATTAATATTATTAACAATTTGTTTTTCATATATGACTAATTTATAATGAATTTCATTATCTCTGTATTTGTCAATTATCTGACGACATAAAGGACATTCTTTATTTCCCCTACTAAACCATTTGTCGAGACAATCCTTACAAAAAATATGATTACATTCTGTTTCGTAAGTATCATCTTCGGATACATCATCTAAACAGATTGAACATGATATAGATTTTATCTCGATAATTATTTCATTCATTATTATTATACTGGTTTATTTTGTTTCTAAAAATTGGAAGCAAGACTTAATATCTGTAAATGATTTACTAACATAATGATAATATTCACCTTTTATCGCATCGGGATGGATCCAGAATGTGATCCATCCCATTCGCGATGCCTCCTCTAAATTCTCTAATATATCATCAAAAAATATCACGGGTTCCTTGGTTTCATTAGACCGAATAGATAAATCATCTTGGACGGCTTGGAATGATTTATAATGTGGTTTCATATATGGTATTGTATCTCTTGAATATATTTTCTCAAAATGATCTTTGATACCGAGTCGTTTTATTACCTCTAGGGCATGACCCGCTGTACCGTTAGTATAAATATAACAAGAACCATTACATTTATTTAAATGATTACTTAATTGTAAATCTGGTTCCATCGCTCCGTAAATTATACGCCGATCCTTCCTGTGAATAATTAATGTATCATCTAAATCGAAAACATAATGAACCATTATAGTATTAATCTTAAATTTATCTCTAAACACAAAAATTTGATTTAGTTAATCCATTTAAAATTAAAATATAATACTTCATTAATCAAATGAGTGATATGATGTCCAAACCGATGCTGAATGAACCGATGCTGAATGAACCGATGCTGAATGAACCGATGCTGAATGAACCGATGCTGAATGAACCGATGCTGAATGAACCGATGCTGAATGAACCGATGCTGAATGAAGAAGCTAACCGTTATGTTATCTTTCCTATTCAGCATAAACCTTTCTGGGAGATGTATAAGAAGGCCGAAGCCAACTTCTGGACCGCCGAAGAACTCGATCTATCAAAAGATATGAACGATTGGAATAAATTAACCGAATCTGAGCAATTTTACATTAAGAATATCTTAGCATTCTTTGCTGCTTCGGATGGTATTGTAAATGAAAACCTAGTTGAGAAATTCTGTCAGGAGGTCAAGATTCTTGAAGCGAAATTCTTCTATGGGTTTCAGATTGCGATGGAAAATATTCATTCGGAAACATATTCATTACTGATTGATACGTATATTAAGGACGTAGAAGAGAAGACTAAGCTTCTAAATGCGATTGATCATATTCCGAGTATCAAGAAAAAAGCCGATTGGGCATTGAAATGGATAAACGATGACAAGCCGTTTTCTCATAGGGTAATTGGTTTTGCTGCTGTCGAAGGAATATTCTTTTCAGGGGCTTTCTGCTCTATATTCTGGTTAAAAAAGAGGGGTCTCATGCCTGGACTATGTCATAGCAATGAATTGATTTCTAGGGATGAAGGTCTTCATACAGAGTTTGCTGTATTAATGTATAAAAATATCGTTAATAAACCTAAACCCGAAATCATTTTAGAAATAATTGGGGAAGCGGTTCAAGCAGAGAAAGAATTCATTACTGAATCGCTTTCGTGTGAACTTATTGGAATGAATAAAGTATTAATGTCTCAATATATTGATTATGTAGCGGATAGATTACTGCTTATGTTCGGCTTGGATAAATTATATCATTCTGAAAATCCATTTGATTGGATGGAGATGATTTCGGTTCAAGGAAAAACAAACTTCTTTGAGAAAAAGGTAGGCGAATATTCAAATAAAGCAAATCCCAATATTGATTCGGGTAAGAGTGAAATTAACTTCTCAGAAGACTTTTAAATGACCAATTAGGCACCATTATTTTTTATTATCTTTACTCCTTGAAAAATGACGATCAATCTTTGATTTAGATTTAGCGCTAGTTTTCACTACTTTCTTGGGTTGTTTAAATGAATAGGTTTTGTTTTCTGTATCATATTTTAAATTAACGATTGATGTGATTTTTGTTTCTTTTTCACAATAGTCAATCTCACTACTTTTAGAGAAAACCGATTTATCAAATAAACCGGTAAGTAGTTTATGCAACTGATTATATTGATCATCATTTAATTCATTTGTTTCTTTTTCGAGCTCTATGAAACCATGTAACCGATTTAATTTATTACCTCTTTCTAATTTCGACCATGATTTATTAAATCGTGTCTTTTTTTCGATATCGATTGCTTTCAGTAAATCTTCCATTTATAGTAATTATAGTAATTAACTGATAATCCCTTTAAATTAAAATATATGATAAAATTAATAATGGGTGATACTAATCTAATGGGGATAAATTATGTTCGACCCCCCTTACTGAAATTTACCGAAAAGGACTCGACAGAAGAGTATACTGAATATGAAATTATTACTTATAAAGATGCGAAAGATCCCGCAGGAAATGATGATGATATGGATAAAGTATTTACAAATGATATTGATAGTTTGATTTACTGTAATGATACTATTACGATTCAGCAACCTAAGAAGGGTTTTATGAACAGAGGTGGTAAACGTAGGTTTGCTTATGCCTTTGGTATGTTTCCTAATCCTAAAACTGGTCAGCCAGCATATTTAGATGGCTGTATCTTAGGAGCACTTGGTCTGAAGAGGCAACAAACCGGGGCGGATGTGATATGTTTTATTACTCCCGATATTTCTATTGAAGATAAAGCTAAGTTGGAAGTGGTTTTCGATCGGGTAATTTACGTGCCGTATATTTCACCATACAAGATGGCTGGATCGGATGATTATATGGTTGAATATGATGGTAAGATAACTGTAGTTGAGAATAGAGAATTCAAGGACAAGGATAGAGTCATCGGATCCAAGGTCATACTTAAAAATGGAAAACAAGTGACCATAATACGAAAAACGCCTTCAGGTGATTTGGATACAATTATGATGGATGAAGGTATTTTCAAAAACTGTCCTAATTATGATGCTTCCCATCCTTATTCACACGTGTTTTTTAAATTACATATCTTCAATCCTAAATTATTTCCCTATGAAAAGGTATGTTTTGTCGATTCAGATCTAGTTCCTATGAATTATTATGATTCACTATTCATGCTAAATACCCCAGCAGGCTGGGTAGAGTATAGGAAGAAGTTCCCTTTTCAGAAATCATTTCACTGGGATAGATGTGATTATCTAGAACATGGTAAACCCATACCAGCGATATTTACAGATATTGGAACAAAAGGATCATCAGATGTAAACGCCGGCCTAATGGTTATTTCACCCAATCAAAAGGAATATGACGAAATGATTGCACAATTAAAAAGTCCGATAGGGGAATGGATGGGTCCCGGGAAAGAACATATTGGATTTTATGATATGGAACTAAATAGTGATAAATCAATTACTGGTCAGAAGTTTGTCGATAGTTCCTATTGTTACCCAGAACAGAATTACCTAACAAAACGATATTCAGGTAAATGGACCTATATCGAATATTCATTTCAAAGTTGGTCTCTCGATCCGTGTAATTCATTTGGAATTCATATGGCGGCCTTTAATCCAAAACCATGGTTCAAGCAACCAGCGAATAGCGAAATAAAAGCGAATAAACAACCTTTTCATTATTTCGACGCCGATATATTCGTTTCGGATATCCCGAAGGCTGTTGTACTAGGAGATGAAAATATTGTCCTTGAAAATATAGCTATCTCATACGAATTATTTAATGATTTAATTATTTGGGGTCTGGTTGCGATGCCTGGATTAGTCCCGTTTTTTTTGGAAAATACCAAGATTTACGGAACTAAGTTATCATTTGGAGAAGATATTTTCAAACCATTATCGGATAAACACGAATTTAAACTTCTAAAACTTATCACCAAAACAGATTCTGATTACAAAAAACTAAGTATCTCTCAACAATATATTAGTAATTTACTAAATGATTACGTAAATTTTAAGCCGAAAGTGAAAGATAAATATTTATCTATTTGTCATACGAAAGTTAAAGATAGATATGGAGAATACAACTTCGATCCCAAGATTATTACATATCCAGGACATATTGATAAATCATTTTACGATCGAAATCAGTTACTAAAACATAAAATGGTACCCATCGGTAAATTTAAGGGCACTCTAATTGAAGAGTTAACTAAAGAACAAGCCATAATTTTATCGAATACACGTGAATTCTATCTAAATAAACAATTCCGAATGGCATTTGCTAATAGTAAATATTCATATCTAGTGAAAGGGAGCAAACATTACGCCACACTAAAAAAAGGAAGAGCAAAAAAGAAATCCAAAAAGAAATCAAAAAAGAAATCACGAGTAACCAAAAAGAGAGGTACGGAATTGCTTTATTTTAAAATGAATGGATGTCATTGGTGTACCGAGTTTGAAGGTTCTTTATGGGGTGATTTAAAAAAGACGGTCAGTGCGAGGATGATTATGGGACCCGATAGACCCGATTTAGTAAAGAAATATGGTATAAAAACCTATCCCACCATAGTTAAGATTAAAAATAATAAACACAAATTATTCACGGGCGACAGAACATTATCAAATATCAAGAAATTCATGAAATAATTCATTCTTTATGAAGATAAATATAAATACCAGCAAAGATTGTAATTATACCGAATATCTTTTGTAAAACTTTTGTCTCTAATCCTATACTATAATGCGAAGATACAGAGGCAAATACCATAAATAATAACGCCATATATATACCAGCTTTCACATCAACCAAGTCATGCTTATAATATTTCATAGCAGCCCCTAGACCAATCGGAGGCAATAACATAATTAACGATGTTCCGATTCGTTTTTTTAAGGTACCTAATAAACCGAACATCGTTAATAGAGGAACAACTAATATCTCGGATCCAGCCCCGATTACCCCCGCTACCAATCCACTTATAATACCCGTAACAGTTAATCCTATGATATAGATATAATTCATTGGCCGAGTTTATTATTATATTTATTATTATATTTATTATTATCTACATTAATAATAATGCCGAAATATAATATCTATATCATATGCCAAACAGAAGATGATTTCTTGATAAAATCAGAGCAGATGATGGACGAATATAAATCTAAAATATGTCATATTCAATGGATACCAGCGGAATATCTAAAATTAACCCAATGCAATAAGAAAGTATTAAAAGATCTAAATACACGGTGGAATACTGATGGTAAAAAAATCATCGCTAAATTGGGAACGATTGCTGCCCACAGGAAAGCACTTTTAGCTATTTACATGAATAAAACTGATAATAATATTATATTGGAATCTGACGCTACATTTTCTGGTAAACTTCCAGTGACGCCCGCGGTTTCATGTTATATGGGAGGATGGATTATACCTCCGCATATCACGAAAGCCGGTCTCGTGAAAATGAAGGTCTCACCTAAAAAAGGATTGAATTCAATAGAATATGGTAAATTTAGCGTCTTAATGGCTCATTCTTATTTTATTAAAACTTTCGAAGAAGCTATGGAATTATTCCAAACGACAATTACCGATAAAATCAAAAATTATGATATTCACTTAATTGATATGGAATTTTTTAAACACTATTATTATCCACCCATCTTTGTCCAGGGCAAACATGTCTCCGAAATTGATAACGTCACCAATAAAAATGACCTGAGAACGCATTTATACGGTCTTGAGATGCCTATTAAAAAAAAGTCATAGGACCATCATGCTTGGCATCCCGCTGACCATCATGCTTGGCATCCTGCTGACCATCTATTTTTAAATGATACATTTCGGATACTCCATCATCGGAACCATCATCCGAACCATCGTCAGAACCATTATCCGATCCAGAGAAAGATCTGTTCACTAAATTATCTAAAACGGTTTTAATTTTATCTTCAGGTTGACCAGAAACATCGATAGCCATGATGCCTTCATCATCACTCGGTAAATCATCCTCATTCACTTCAAAATAATTTGAAAATCCAGATAACAAATTTAAAATACTATCGGATAACGGCTCACTTGGACCTATACGGACCATTACATCGTTTAATTTATTTTGCTTTTCTTCCAAATCTTGTTTCATTCGCATACATTCACACTTATGTTTTTCCATACACTTAGACATTATATTCGGAATCAATAAATTATTAAGAAAGATTACATGAATGTTTTCGGGAATACCCTTATTAATCCTCATATTCACACCGTTCATCGTGTTTATACCCTTCTCATCACTTAATAAAGCATCTAAATAATATGATTTCTGTTTCGTACTTAAGTCGCATAAAATATCCCTATGCTGTGGATTATATTCATCCCTCCGCAATTCAATTTCGGATAAATTACGATTAATATCCTCACCGCAATCATGATAATTCGTTTTTAGACGATCCATCAGTTCATATAAACCAGAATCATTATCAGTTAATTCACCGTTTAGTCGTGCGTAATCATCATCATTCGATTTAACCGATTCCGACATTCTACCAAGATTAGTCGAATCATAACATCCATTCGGACAACGAAATAATTCCATCGGATCTATCTCTTCACCCCACTCCGAAACAACATTTTTCATTTTATCACTGAATACGGGAGATTGATTTAATCTTAAAATCATATCCCCATTCAATTTTTGCTGAATGACACTTAGTAATCTCAAACGATTGGTACCGTGCTTCTTACATAAGTGATCACAATGATCTAAAAACTGAACATTATGAACCGTATTATGATTCATATTTGGTAGTTTGATCGGCCCCTGTACTTTGAGTTCACCACGAGCTATCTTTTCAACAAATTCATTAAATCCATGATAATTTAATCCTTGATCTTGAAATCCTTGACCTTGAAATCCTTGACCTTGATTCATCATTTGTCGCTCCGAAAAAGACATTATATGTATTAATTAATATAATATTTTTCTTTTAACTTAATAATTCAATCATACTAATTTATTTATTGATAACGTATCTATATTCTTCTTCTAATAATTCATTATAACATACCAGTGTCAGTGTATCATTATTACATTTCATGTGACAAACTCCTAAATTAGGAGAAAAAAACTCCAAGCTAGACTGATCAATATCTGCTTTGGCAATATAAATCATATTTTCGTCATATGATTTACCACCCGTACCTATTACCAATGTCGGGACATTATGTTTTCCCACTTTAATCAGGCTCTTACAATGATCATGACCACATACATAAAGGTCTATTTTCACTTCTTTAAGAATATCATCCATAAACTTTTCATGTTTTGGTTCGGCGTTTCCGTGACCTCCAACCGATCTCCAGGTATGATGACCGCATAGCACCTTCCACTTCTTCGATGAATTACGTATTTTCATAATAGTATCTTCAAGCTGTCTTATAATTGTCGGTTCATCCAACCACTCAAAATTAGTATCAATAAAAAAAAACTCGCAGTCAGAATATTCCTGTGAATACCATCTGTTAGGCATATTCCATTTATTATTCGTATTAAGTGGACTATCAGTATAATCAATTTGTGATTGAGACATATCCTTTTGTTCGTATCCATAATCATGGTTTCCTAAGCACAGATAAAAAGGCAAGTTTATATCTTTATACGGCTCTTGAAATTTACTTATAAATTGTTCATCATTTACGTCATTACATCCACTCGGATAAATATTATCACCTACTATAATAACGCATACTATATTTGGTCGTTGGTCTATTAGATGAACCATAGATTTACTGACCAGATACTGTTCATTATTACCAGATCCTGTATCACCACATAATATACATTCAAAGTCGACCATATATATATTCTTTTTATTATTTTTTGTGTTTCAGCCATATACTTTTATCGACTTTTCGAGCAGGACCACCTACAATAACTGAAGCCAATCTAGCATAAGCCCACGAAGACGAATTTTGATTAGGTCTCGATCCAGAACTATAAAAAGCACCCCTTCCCTTTTTAAGAATTAAAGATTGACCCTTTTTCGATATTATCTGTTTATGAATAAAATCTTTATCCGTAATTTTATGATTATATTTATTTTCAAACATGGTTATCCATTGGCTTTTCTTTTTAGGATACGATTTTAATACAGGTCTATCTACAAAGATACCTTTTTTATACATTTTTCTTGATAGTTTTATTGATTTTATTTGTTTTTTTTTATCTTTTTTAGAAAGTTTCTTGGTGTAGGTATCAGGGATACTCATTTATAATTATCATTATAATTTATAATTCATCAATTGGATATTCAGACAATGATATGGGTTCCCATTTAGTAAAGTATTCATTATATTTACACTCGACTTTGATTACATCATCGAATTCTTTACTATGAAACCAATCAGATAATTGATGACTTAATAGTGTAGTCTGTACCAAAGCGATACCTTGTTTAATCAAATCTTCGTTTTTAGAGAGATATAATTCATAAACATCGGGCTTCATTGTTTTCAGGATACGAAAACATTTTGTTTCTTTGTCCTGTATCTTATTCACAACCTTCACTAATGGTTTCTTTTTTAGAGTCATATCATCGACCACGCTTTTATGAATTAATGATCCATCTTTAGGAATGATATACAAAATATTTGAATAATCAACTCTTAGCGGTACAAAATAGATACCACGAGTATCATATCCTAATTGTGGAGCGAATGTGTTTAGAGCGTAATCTAAATCTTTGTAGTCGAAATATTTTTTAACAAATAAATGACATGTCATTGTAAACTGATTTTCAATGTAATCATTATCTAATAATTCATGAACTTTATTAATACGCTGAATAATAATGGTTTTCTTCATATTTACTCCCATATGATAATAGATATCATTGATACCGATACACCATTTACTCGATTTTTTTCTTATTAATTCACATTCGAAAAGAGTACCTTGATATAATTCTGATGAAAATTCATATGGTAAAATGAATATTTTGGGAAAATCATAACCATCTTTGATTTTCTTATCAATCAGAAAACCATAATTAAGACCATTTATCTGTGAAAGAAATAATAAGTAAGGAGTACCACTGCTCTTTAGGAATAAAACATGAGGGTTATTTAAGTTTTTAGAGAACTGTTCATTAAATACTTTCGCATATCGAGAATTATATTTAATGCCAGAACAGAGAAGACTTAATTGATTTAAAATATATTGCTTGGCTTCGTTTTTTGTGATATTATCAATTTCTATACCGCAAAACGAAGTCTTTGTAAATGAAGATGGATCCATTATATTACTAGAGTATAATGGGACTTATCTTTTTAAATCAAATTTAATTATAATCTAGTAATAAACAATGCCTGACAATGAAATACTTATTAAATGGATCCCGGTTATTTCGGCCGTACTTACAGGGGTCTTATTACTCTCTTATTTTGTGTATTTCATTTATACATCCTCTAAATCATCCAGATCAAGTAAATCATATCAAAAAAGTCTTAGTTTAGATAAACTATATGATGAAGGGTCGGGCAACGATCCACTATCAGATGCTCGTTTAACGGCCAAAATAGACTTTTCATCCGAAACACAATCTTGTGGATTTTTGACCACATACAGGGGAGTTAAAGACAGAACTGTAGAATGTACTACCGGATGTAATGATGACGAGACAGATGAACATTCAAACTTCTGTAAACAATTTATTTACCCAGGAACAGATACGCTAAAAGATACTTTCCTAGATGAAACATTTATTCAAAGACGTAATAATCAGAAAAGTTAATCTAATTTAAAAATAATTTAGCAGTACTTAATAAATGGAACACCAAGATTGGGATGCATTTATAATGAATAATAAATCAAGTAAATCCAAAGCCAAAGATGAACCGAGAGCAAAAGAATATGTAAAATCTAAAGAACAGAAATTTGAAGAAAAAGAAGAAGAAGGAATATTATCTCATAAAAAAATGGATGTATCCTTTGGTAAAACCGTACAAAAATATAGACTAAGCAAAGGATTAACACAGAAAGATTTTGCTAATAAACTAAATGTTCCTATTAAAGATATTAATGAAATTGAATCGGGTAGGGCAAAACACAACGGGCAACTGATGAGTAAAATTAAAAGAACAATGAAATAAACAATTTACATCTCTTCATCTTCATCGTCATCTTCATGTCCGAGATCAGTCAGTAGATTGATTGGTACATTTACAGTTGGTAGGTCGGGCCACTCTTCCACATCAACTGATCCATCAGGATGAGCCCACTCTACATCAACTGATCCATCAGGATTGACGAATTCTATTACACCGTACATTATTCTGAACCCGTCGCTGATTGTTACTACGTGTCCACCACCAAAGTGTGGCCTTACCTGTAATGTCTCTGATGCCGTGTGATCGTGCCCCGCGAAAGCATTCACTGGAGGTGCTGGTAAAGAGGGTCCTGGTAAAGGATCCGTGTGCCCTTCGTCGTATCCCCCTTGAACGCCAGACCACGCACGACCTGCCACGCCTCGCCCACCGAAGCGACCTTGAATACCAACCCCACCTACACCTAAGATACCACCACTCTGCCTCCTCTTAGACCCACCCCCCTTCTCAGTAGTCCTCTTAGACTTCTTAGTAGTCCTCTTAGACCTCTTCTTAGCAGTCCTCTTAGCCCTCTTCTTGGTAGTCCTCTTAGACCCATCCCTCTTCTTAGTAGGCCTCTTATTATATATCTTGCGTCTCTTGGATATTGGTTTAATCATTATACTATAGTTTTTAATTTAATTCCATAATATATAAAATGGACTTAACGACGCTAAAGAAACCTGATAAAAAAGAGATACAAAAATGGACCTCGGCACAAGAGGAATTATTAGCAGAATGGTCTGAAAAGGCGACATGTTTCAGATGGTTACACTCTCGATCTGAAAAAGCGTATCGTTTTCGTAATTATTCATATACTATCCCTGTTATAATTCTATCAACGCTAACAGGTACAGCCAATTTCGCTATGGATACGTTTGTACCCGAAGACCATAAGAAGATCGCGATGGCATGTGTCGGGGGCGTCAATATTTTCGCGGGTATTTTATCCACTTTACAGAATTTCTTAAGATACGCCGAGTTAATGGAATCACATCGTTCGTGTGAAGTTCAGTGGTCTAAATTTGGACGGAACATTGCCGTGGAGTTGGCATTAGATCCTCTAAGAAGAAAACCAGCGGATGATTTCTTAAAAGTCTGCCGTTCTGAATATGATAGATTAATTGAGCAATCGCCACCCATAGATGATTCTATTCTTAAACAGTTCAGAAATACTTTCAAAGATACAGATATTCGAAAACCCGATATTTGTAACGGTCTAGATAGGTGTAAGATATTTAGTCCAAGTGAAGCCGATAAGAAAGCCGACGCTGTTGCTGGCGCTGCCACAAAAATGATGGATTTAAAGCGGAAAAAAAGAGCATGGTCACCCGTAAATGTAAACCGAGATAAGTCCAACTCGGAGACAGCAGAGGATTTGGTACCCAATGAGGCAATGATTAACGCAACCAATGAATTGAACGGGCTACTCACAATGAGTAAAGTATCGGGATTTAGAAAGCCTAAATCCACTACTAATGATAAAGGACCTATTGAAAATATCAATGAAATAAAAAAGACACAAACAGATATTGAAACTGGCACTGTAGTGACAGAAGTGATCGAAAACCGAATAGTTACATCCGACCTTATAAGTGAGGATGATCCGATAGACCAAGATCATCCTGATCAAATTAAATTACAGATTGATTTTTTGGATAATTTAAAAGATTAAAATATAATAAATGTATATTAATATAGTTATGAAAAAGAAGAGAACTATTGGAAAGAACCACCCAATAAAAACGAAAGATCGCTCTCATAAAAGATCAAAGAGAGTATCAAAGAGAAAACCTAAGAGAAGATCTAAGAGAAGATCTAATAGAAGATCTAAGCGAAAAAGCATTCAGAAGGGTGGTGGGTTGTTGTCCGCAATGGGTGTTGGATTAGTAGCAACGTCTGTGGCTGCAGCCGCGTATAAGGGATTTCGATTGATTAACAAAATTAAGGACAAAACATTCATCCTCCGTCTCTTAAATAAAGAATATATCGAGTATGCGCCTAAAGTCATAGTTACAGAGACACCGGATTTCATAAATTATTACCTACAATGCGTAAGTACGTATGAATTTTTTCAGATTTTATTGCAGAGATCTGAGTATTTGAAATCACGAACACTTCAGAATATAATAAAAAATACATCTGGAGATGAAACAAGGTCCAAAACCGCGGTCGATAAATCATATGGAGATGATTTCGCTGATATAGATAAAATAATCGCAACATTGCATGCCAACGACAGTACCGACATGGAAGATAAATTATCATTGAAAGCTGGTATGCTGGAAACAAGTAATAATAAATATATATCCGATCTGAAAAATTTATTACTATTAACCGCCAGAATAGAGGGATCTAATATAGAGGACAAAGCTAATGATGGTCATATACTGAAAATTACACCTTATATAACAGTTAGTTCATTTAAATGGATGGATGTCATCATTACAGGATTGTATGACGAGTATTTCGATGAGGCAGTTAATGAAATATTAGACGACAGAAGTATAAATGATTCACTCGATGTTACAGAGAGAACTAGAATACAAAGCGTGATTGAATCATTTTCAGATAATAAAAACTTTAAGTCGGCAATCTATAATAAAATGATGGAGTGTTCTTCGAAACCAAGAGGATATCTTGATTATATATCATCAACAATATCTTGGGATAGCCAAAAAGCCTGCCTGTCTTGTCCTCAACAGGATTGCTTGATTTATATATATGATTTCTATTATGATTTCCTAAAAGAAAACACTCCTGGTGTCCCCATAGTTGATAAATTATATTCACTGATGATATGTGAAGCTAGGATTTGCGTATTAGCTAAATGTCTGGCCCTAGAAGCTATCAGGCAACAGGATGATAAAACGGAAAAAATAAGGCAAATCATTCACCAAATATATAAAAATGACGCGCAATCACCATTTGATAAATTAAAAGAAGATAATCAGTTCGGTAAATTATTATCACAATCAGGTGGAGCGACAGCAGAAGGAACCCCTGCTCCTGTTCCTGCTCCTGTTCCTGCTCCAGTTCCTGTTCCTGCTCCTGTTCCTGCTCCAGTTCCTGTCCCTGCTCCTGCTCCTGCTCCAGTTCCTGTCCCTGCTCCTGCTCCTGCTCCTGCTCTAGACCCTGCTCCTGCTCTAGCCCCTGCCCCTGCTCTAGCCCCTGATCTTGGCCCTGCTCCTGATCCGACCGCAGATAGATCATTTATAGATATGATTTCCGATACAATATCACCATCAGAGAGCGTACCAAATTTACCTGATGTCCATACACCCGTCATCACGTCTGATGTTACTGAGTCAGATGTTGCTGGACCAGATGTTACTGAGCCAGATGTTACTGAGCCAGATGTTACTGAGCCAGATACCGAACCCAAATCATCCGAGAGTATTGTTTTAGATCAGGCGATTAAGACAGAGTTATTAACGTTTATGACTGATAATAAAAACACCGAGAAAAAAACGACATTGCTATCAGAATTGAATAGTACAGGTTCATCGGTTGATGACCTAGATGGTCAGGGTGACCTAGATGGTCAGGGTGACCTAGATGGTCAGGGTGACGACAAGATATTTAATGCATATTGTAAACATATTGTGTCGGAAGACTTAACCCTGAGAGAATTGATATCACGTCTATTTATCAAAGATTATGGGGAGGAGTATGATGATTATTCATCGACTTTGGATATATTATTCGATTTTATAAGAGCAAAAGGTATGGTTCTATTAGATATATTTGGAACATCGTATCTTAGAGGGGCCGGTGTCCTATTCAAAGATACTTCCGATTTTAAAGAAGATGAAAAAATAGCTTTCCATATCAGAAAACTAAGGGATAATGGAAACGAAGCTCACATATATATATTATCATTCCTATTACTAAGAATGGCATCTGATTACAAATTAACCACTAAGGGAACAATCCAATCAAATCCAGAAATTGAGAATTTATTATTTGTATTGGATGACAATTCTGATACACTACAGCTAATTCTTAAACATGTATTTAGCCTTCTGAGTAAAGGTGGTATGTCTGATATGGAAAACCGAATAGCTACGATATATAATTCTGTTAGTGATGAGAAGCGAAGGATGCTGGATAAAGTAGACGTCATGTTTCATGGGGTTTCTGTAAATACAAAGTTATTTAATGAGGTTCATTATAGGAAACCCAAAGATAAATCAATAAAAAACCCGATTAAAGAGAGAAATCCAATATGTATTCAAAAAGAGAATGAATTTATCTCAAAGATAAATAATAGGCAACCAATTGTTATCGGATCGGCCGAAATGGCATCATTCGAACGATGTGCTGGTTCTTTAAGGGAATATGATGAAGTAGAACCAGAAGTGAGTCAAGATGATCCGACGACCGTAGATGAAGGATCTTCAAGTATAGAAGGTGTTGGCTTAGGTGAAGGTGATGTGCCTTCTCCACCTATGATTCCAACAGGAGATCCTTCTCCACCTATGCCTTCTGATCCACCTATGCCTTCTGATCCACCTATGCCTTCTGATCCACCTATGTCTTCTGAGCCACCTATGCCTTCTGAGCCACCTATGTCTTCTGAGCCACCTATGCCTTCTGAGCCACCTATGCCTTCTGAGCCACCTATGCCTTATGATCCACCTATGCCTTCTGGACCTATGCCTAGAGAACCGATGCCTAGAGAACCGATGCCTAGAGAACCGATGCCTAGAGAACCGATGCCTAGAGAACCTATACCTAGAGAACCGATGCCTAGAGAACCTATACCTAGAGAACCGATGCCTAGAGAACCTATGCCTAGAGAACCGATGCCTAGAGAACCGATGCCTAGAGAACCAATGCCTAGAGAACCTATGTCTTATGGGGCACCGATGCCTAGAGAACCTATGCCCCCGGAGCCTCCTATGCCCCCGGGGCCTCCTATGTCCTCTGGGCCTCCGATGTCCCCTGGGCCTCCTATGCCCCCGGGGCCTCCTATGCCCCCGGGGCCTCCTATGCCCCCGGGGCCTCCGATGCCTAGAGAACCCATGTCCTCTGGGCGCCCTATGTCCTCTGGGCGCCCTATGTCCTCTGGGCGCCCTATGTCTTATGAACCTCCTATGTCCTCTGGGCCACCTACACTTCCTAGGCCTAGAGAACCTATGTCTTCTGGACCTCCTAGGCCGACGATGTCTTCTGGGGTACAAGATAGGTCACATGGTCCCGATCATGTACTCCACTAGAACTTAGGTCATCCCATATCACCCAAGCCTGCCTTAGAGGCTAAATATTCACTATCAAAAAAATAATAATTAATGAGGGTTGTGGAATTACATTATTCAAACGAAAATTTAAAGTCTCCATCTTGGCAATCACCTTCTTCATCATCTTGGTTCAATAATGTATCTATATTATCTTCATTTTCATAATGTGAATTATCTGGTTCTGTGGAAGCTCGGCTATATTTATACATTTCTTCTTCATCTAAATATATGTCGCACATTCCCGTACCGGATTTAATACGCTGACCCATCATAATATTACTAGAGACACCCTTAAGGTTATCTTTTTCTGAAAAGATACCCGCCTTGATTAATTGATCGGTAGTGTCTTCAAACGAACATTTAGCGAGTGGACCGACATCTCCTCTCTTAATACCCTGTCTGTTAATTGCGGTTAGGACGCCTTTCGATGTCATTACATCACATAATAATTCAATATGTCTTAGGTTGATATATTCTCCTGCGTGGTCAATTACGTCGACCATTTCATCAATTAATACTCGTCGACCGGCTTCGATGCCTAGTACATTAAACATTTCAATGATATCATTTGAATATGTAGTGATATAATCAACATAAGGCGAGTTCATTACTTCAATGAGATTAATGCCATCTGAAACTAAAATTTTGGTTTTCACATCTTTAAGAGAATAGCTTTCTTTATCATGCATAACTCTAGTTTCATCATTAATTTTAGACTTGGATACTTCACTAATAATGATATCTGTTATATTTGCGATACCTTTGATCGGAACATTATTAATTACATCTTCATTAATATTCTTAATAATTGATAAGATATCAGTTTGATCTTGAATACCATTCACTGTATCTAGATCTTTACTATCACAATTAATGGATATCCTCCCTATTAAATCTTTAGAATTATCGTCTGTATAAATGAAATTAATTCTTTCGGAATCGTATTGTAATAATTTAATATAAATATCCTCCATGATAATTCCAGATGCGAGCATCTTCTCTTTATCAAATACGAACCTAATAATCCATGGGTAATTTATATTGTCTTTTTCTGGGTCTTCTAGTTCTTGGAACTCTTTATAAATTTTGAGAAATTCTTTATCGTCTTCAATGTTAGTTTTGTAATTAGAATTATCAGGATCATAGAATATACTGCTGGATATTAAAATATCCTTCATCCTGATAAATTCTAATTTATTCTTAACGAATGATAGTTTATTATTATCGTTAGAATATTCAGGATAAACTGCGATAATTGTTGAGGGTGATTTGATATTCTTGCTAATATGTAATAACTCAGTTAATCTCGGGATACCACGGGTTACATTGGATTTAGCTGAAACACCCGCGAAGTGAAATGTGTTCAATGTCATTTGAGTTGCTGGCTCTCCTATACTCTGGGCGGCTATTACGCCTACCATTTCACCCGGTGCGATTTTAGAACTATGATATTTATTTTTAATAGTTTCACAAATTATTTTATATTCGTTTCGCGTAATTTTGTATTTCGTAATAAGAACTTTCGGGTTAAGATGAATGTTAATTAGAATTCTCATTATCTTATTATTTTTGAAATCATCGGTAATGTAAAGTGTATTTATTAATTTTTGATTACTTTTGTAAATATCAGTTGGTAGCATATTACTTTTCTTATCTTTCTTAGTAATATTTTCAACGATCCTTTCAATATGAACTGGGTAATTAATGTTGTTTTGAATATTTCCGTCGAAAATAACTGATACTAAATATTCCCTATGATCTAATAATTCGTTAAAGATATCATCGAGAGCTTCTTGTTTAATATTATTACATTTATCGGATAGTGTCTTATTATATAACTTTGTCCAAGGTGTTTTGTCGTCGAAGTAATATTTATTCATTAGCTGTTCGGGATCTAATTTGGTAAGATAAATCGATTGTGATTCAACATGACATGCGTCCATTCCATCATTACCATATGTAAACTGAACGACGGTTCCAGATGAACTTCTAACTGAATAATCATAATTTACGGTTAAATCTTCTGTCGCTTTAACAAGCTTTCTCTGAACATAACCAGTTTGCGCCGTTTTAACGGCGGTATCAATCAATCCTTCTCGGCCACCCATCGCGTGAAAGAAGAATTCTTGTGGTGTTTGACCTGAAATGAATGAATTTTTTACAAATCCCCTGGCTTCGGATGAATCGTCGTATTTACAATAATGAGGTAATGTGCGACCATCGAACCCATAAGGAATTCGTTTCCCATCAACATTTTGTTGTCCTAAGCAAGCTATCATTTGAGCGATATTAGTTAATTTACCTTTACTACCCGAATTAATCATGTAAGTTGCCCTATTTTTGGGGTCTAAATTTGCTAAACCTATTTTACCGGTTTCATTGATAGTTTTGTTTAGGATGCTATTTACTTTGCTTTCGAAATACGCGTTGTTACTTTGTCCAGGCAGTCCTTCGAAAATATTCAGATGAAAATCTTGCATTATTTCATCGATTTGTGATTTTCTTTCGTTGATAATAGTATTGATTTTGTCATTTGTTTTAGTATCGGCAATCATATCGCTGATACCAATACTAAATCCGTCAATCAGTAAAGTACGATTTGTAATTTTTTGTAGGTCATTTATAAAATGATTTGTTCTTTCAGGACCCAAATCATTAAATATTGTATGAATTAAACCCTTCGAGGTCTTTGAAAAGAGACCTTTGTCGAATGTACCTTGTTTAATCTGTCCATTCTTAATTTTGACGACATTGATTTGGTCATTGTGATCCGATAATAATTGTTTTAATGAACCTATATCGTTTGATGAGATATTATCATACGAGGAATTTTCCATTTCCAGATTTACATTGTTCGGTATGACATATGATAAAATCGATTTACCCGACCATAAATTAATTTTCTTACCATTCTTTTCATAACTATTATCAGGTTCAGGTAGTGTTCCATCGTATGTCGATAAATCCGAAATAATATTTATCATTTGGTTATGAGTATAAATACATGAATCAACGCATTTATAATTATTTGGACTTGTGGAAGTATCATATATATTCGTGTTGGACGTGAGGGTAACTTGAGATCCTTCATTAAACCTTATAATCTCGGATTGTGTTAATTTATACAGACCTAGAAGAGTATCTTGTACAACGGTAATAATCGGTTTATTTTCTCGGGGACTAATAATCTGATGATTTACTGCCGCAATATTTATTAATTCAGATTGTGCTTGAACACTTTGGGGTACGTGCATATTCATTTCATCTCCATCGAAATCAGCGTTGTAAGGAGGTGTAACACTTACATTTAATCGGAAAGTATCACCTTTCATAACTTTAACCCGATGACCCATCATACTCATTCTATGGAGAGACGGTTGCCGGTTAAATAATACAAAATCATTATCCACAATGTGTCGATTAACTTTATCGCCTATTTCTAAAATAATATCTCCTTTATTATTATCATTTATGGTAAAGCGATTTCCATTTGTTTTGATGATGCTCTTTGCTCCGGGCCATACAAGAGGACCATTTTTAATATATCCTTTTAGTTCATCAATGTTAAATGTATTCGCTACTTCGGGGAATGTTAAATTCAGAGCTATTTTGAGTGGAACACCCAATTGATCCAAATCAATATTGGGATCAGGTGTAATCACGCTTCGGGCAGAGAAATCAACTCGCTTACCCATTAGGTTAGATCGAAGACGGCCTTCCTTTCCTTTGAGGCGTTGCCTTATTGCTTTGATAGGTCTTCCCGAACGATGTGTTGCCTGACTGATACCCTGTTGCTCGTTATCAATAAAGGTAACAATATGATAAACTACCATATTATACCAATCATCAATTATTTCTTTACGAGCGAAGCTACTTATCTTGTTCTTCAATGAATTATTATACTTAACTATCTCTGATAATTTATGAGTTAAATCATCATCCATTCTCTGCGAATCACCCTGTTTTACCGTAGGCCTCATAGCAGGTGGTGGGACCGGGAAAATCGAACATATCAACCATTCTGGTCGGCACCATACCGATGAGAAACCTATAAGATTACAATCCTCATCAGATATTTTTTCAAATAATGTTTTTACATATTCGGCAGTTAAGTATGTCTCTGATTCAGGAATATCCAAATCCTTCCATGTAGTCTGAATACCATTTATTCCATCAAGCTTGTAACGATGGGGCTGGACACAACCACACCCATCGTCACTGTTTTCACCACATCTCGAAACACCCGATGATAATTCATAAATATCTTGCCACCGCCTTTTATTAGATTTCTTCTTTAATTCCTGAATGATATTGGAGTCTTTATCGATTTTGAGCTTGGCACAGCGAAAACAGATACATTTGAGAATCTTTATTGTGACATCGATGAAATGATAATTATAAACCGGCTTCGCAAGCTCAATATGACCAAAATGACCAGGACACCCCAAATTATCTAAGCCACATGTATTGCAAGTTCTACCCATATCAGTTGTTCCCATACGCGAATCAAATAACCCTTTGACGACTGGAATATCTTTATCATATGTTTCGTGTTTGGTTATCTCTACCACTGAATTTTTCTTTATTTCTTCGGGAGACATAATACTGAACTGTAATCCAGTAACATCCTTGGAGATAGGTTCGAAATCAGTCATTATTGATATTTAATATATAATAATTATTAACTTTAATTTTAAATCAAATTTTTTATTTCGGTCAAGTGGTTGCTTAAATAAAAAAAATTTGATTTAAAAGTTATTAATTATAATCAACTAAATGTGTGATAATTCTCATAGTATGAAAACCAGATCTAAAAATCAGGTCTCTCAGAACAAGGGGAATAACCCTTTTGATGACGATTCCGATGAACTAGATGAATACGGAAACATAGATGGCCTAATAGATTATGAAGAAGGCTCAGATGATTTTGATCAAGCCATGTTTGAAAAGGAAATAGGACGCCTATCGGGAAAGGAAACACTACGTCTCTCACCTAAAATAAAGAAGACCAACCGTCGTAAACGTGGCACCAAAATCAAAAATGATAAGAAGCTAAATGATATATTTATATCATATTTAATCATGAAAGCAACGGAGAAAGCCAATTTGGTCATGAAAACAAAGGTGAAAAAGAAGAAACAATCTAAGATTAAGGTCCTAGAAGAAACCGATGATATAGATGGCACCGATGAGACCGATGATACCGATGAGCTCATTAGAGAAATCAATTTAGATAAACATACTGTCTCTCAAGATGATAATCTAGTTACCACTATATTAAACGCTACATTTTCGGATGATGAAAGCTCATCAATCTCATCAAGCTCATCAATCTCATCAATCTCATCAAGCTCATCAATATCATCAATCTCATCAATCTCATCAAGCTCATCAAATGTTAAATCATCCGAAGAAGATACAGGAACACCCGATTTATCTTCTGATTTATCTTCTGATTTATCTTTAGACGGTGTAGATGATGATGAAGAAGATTTTACATATGAATATGATGACCTCGATGAGAAATATGAAGAGTTAATTGATAAACGTCTTCTATTAAATTCAGGTGAATCCAATATGGAATTTTATCATTATTTATCAAAAGAACAAAAGGAAAGTCTTTTACAAACGACCAAAGAAATTTACGAAATAAATGGATCAAATACACCTCTACGATTTAAAGTAATTCAATCTGAAATGGATATGAATACTAAGGCGATTGCTCTAGAAAATATCGATAAGATGAGTGAGATGGAAGTATCTACGGGTGAACACAGTAAAATGGATCATTGGATTAATGGTCTTATGAAAATCCCATTCGGTAAATACAGTAGTATCCCAGTTACTCATGAA
>Ga0307998_1000415_pt1 | contig 24483 bp, 20 predicted proteins | sample Davwhametageno37_FD_203147 | JGI IMG/M metagenome (GOLD analysis project Ga0307998, IMG submission 203147) | Marine microbial communities from Davis Island wharf, Antarctic Ocean - #37 | ecosystem: Environmental > Aquatic > Marine > Unclassified | place: Antarctic Ocean: Davis Island wharf... | reverse complement strand
CACTGCATCGGTGCCGGCTAGGCGCTGACCTGTACTTTCGAGGATCGTAGAAATTCTGGCCAGCAGCTCGGTTTGGATTCTGCTGGTCGGTGGCTCAACTGGAGGGGCGGAAAATACTGGCGGGCTGTAGGCGCGATCATTGGGGTTTATATCGGGGCTGGCTTCTGAGCTGGCATCTGAGTTAATAGCAGGGGTTACAGCTAAGCTAAGCGTATTAACCAGCTCTTCAAGTCTCTGTTCAATATCCCCTTCTGAGGTAACGGGCTGGTCAGTGGCTTTTGCCTCTAGTGCTATTTGAGGCTTTGCCATAGATTGATCGGGTGCACTGACATCGATATCAGCAGGATCAGACGCGGGAAACATCCCGGATTCTTCTAAAAACTCATTGGCCTGGGTTAATAGCTCGCCATAGTCACGGCCAAAACAGGCCTGGTTAAACAGGTTGATTAGCACCACCTGCACTTCCACGGCAATCATGCCGTCGGATACGCCGTCGGCAAAGGCTTCCATCACTGAATCTGGGGACATAGGCATCAGCTTAATGGCAGCGCCGTCAGACAGGGTATCGAAGCGTCGATGGAGCATATACAGAGGCTTTTTGAAGGTTTCTAACGCCTCGGTGGTGCCATTATCCAGGGCTATCATCACTTCGAGATCTTCATTACCGAGGAGTTCAAAGTGATTGTAGGGGGTGTCTCTGGTGCTGGTTTCGCGAACGCCGCTGGTATTGTTGGTGGCATTGGGATCTAGCGCAGCAAAGCTGGCGAGTACCGTTTCGGTGACGGACGCTTCAATTTCCCCGCGCCTGCCTCTTATTAGACGCTGAGCATCCATATATAAGGTTTGTAAGCGATTGGTTTCAGCGGTCTCGGCCATACCCAGTAAGGCTGTAGAAGCGCTCTCGAAGAAGATATTGAAGACAGACTCAAGATGCCGCTGGCAAAATTGCCGCAGCGAGCTGATTAGCTCATTTTTGTTATAACTAGTATCCGTTCTCATTTACCCTGCCAACTCTTTGGCCAACCAAACCACTACCGCTTAGCAAAGACAGTAAAAGGTTTAAAAACTCCTAGTAGCATTGAAACAGATCGACCTGCAAAATCCAATCCTATTATTAGGCTATACTTTGCGCTGACAAGGTCACCGAGCATTAAAAACCCTATGCCCCTCAGTAATTTGCCCCACGAAACCGCTGCAGATATTCCTCAATGTGTCGCTCGCTCTCTACAAGAAGATATTGGCCATGGCGATATCACTGCCATGCTAATCCCCCCAGAAAAAGATGCCCAGGCGGTGGTTATATCCCGAGATAAGGCTGTTATCTGTGGTCGACCCTGGGTCGATGAGGTATTTAGGCAGCTAGACCCCAACACCAGTATTGAATGGCATATAGACGAAGGCGACGAAGTGAGCCCCAATCAGCGGCTGTTTACCCTTAGCGGCAATGCCAGAGTACTGCTCACCGGTGAACGAGCGGCTCTTAACTTTTTACAGACATTATCTGCCACCGCTACCCTGGCCAGACAGTATGCCAGTCTCGCTATTAGTAGCGATGTGCGCATATTAGATACTCGCAAAACGATTCCCGGCCTGCGACTGGCACAAAAATATGCCGTTACCATCGGTGGCTGCGATAATCACCGCATTGGCCTCTACGATGCCTTTTTAATTAAAGAAAATCATATCGCCGCCTGCGGTGGTATTGCCAAGGCAGTGGCTCAGGCGCGCAAGATCGCTGCGGATAAGAAGGTAGAAGTTGAGGTAGAAAGCCTTGAGGAATTACAGCAGGCGCTGGCGGCGAAAGCGGATGTCGTGATGTTGGATAATTTCTCGCCGGCAGATATTGAAGCCTTAAAGGGGATTGATTTTGGGGAGACCAAGATTGAGGTCTCGGGGAATATTACGGAAGAAACGGTGCAGCAGTATATAAGCTCGGCGGTTAACTATATTTCTTCGGGAAGTTTGACTAAGCATATTAGGGCGGTAGATTTGTCGATGAGGTTGGTAAGTTAGAGACTAACAATAAACATAAAAAAACCGCGGCCTAAACCGCGGTTTTTCACATCCAATGAAACTAATATAATTAGATGTTGGTTTTCGTAATAAGAGCTAGAGCTGCAGCTTGGGTTACTGTCGTAGTGTTTGCCCACGTTATTGAGCTCGTACCCACTGTTGGAGTGAATGTAACAAGCAGCCCGTCTACACCGGTGCCTAGTCCAGTAGCAAGCGTGAGTACAATTACACCATCAGTAACGGCCGCAGAGGCCACTTCTTTGGTTGCATTAAATACAGGAACACCTGAGGCACCCGAATCACAGCTAGTAAGAACTCCACCGTTCTCTTGTGCGCATAGTCCAACTGCTGTTTTAAGAGACGAACTTGAGGAAATAGCAGCACCCACTTTAGCTTTGATTGTGTAGTCTTGATAAGCGGGAAGTGCGACCGAGGCCAAGATACCAATAATAGCCACTACGATCATTAATTCGATAAGAGTAAAACCTGATTGACGTTTTTTCATTTTTAAATCTCCAAATATAAGCAAAGTAAGTACTGTATTGATTACAGCGTTAATTCCAGTTAACTGACAAAATTAATATTTGCATTATTAACATTGCACTACCTAGTTCTGATCGCAATTCCCGTGCCAAACTTTTAATCAGCATATAATTCAATGACTTAAGGTTTTATCTACTTTTCTCTTGGGTTAGATTTTTCCCTGATTATTCTGTTCCTTGTCAGTTTGTGACTTTTTTTGTCACTATGATTTTCAACTCAGGTTGCCAATTTTGGCTATGCTTAGTTTTACTGACGCATAAAAAAATATCAAATAATCCTTAAATAGTGCGTTTAATCAAAAGAGTGTTTTATGGCTTTTGCTGTGCCGACTGTTTTTAAAATAAATGTTAATTCTGTCACATTGTATTTTTTCAACTGTGTGCTTGCACACAACAGCTTCTGATAAGCCCACGTAAAATCGCTCAATAAGTTGGTTTAGACACGAAGGTTACCTCTATGAACATGGCTCCAATAGCGCTGCACGGATTACCGAAACGACTGGTGGATGATCACCTCATCGAAGCCCAGGATCTCGAAGTAGCTACCTCCTCTGCAAAAACCGCCAAAATTTCTCTTGTTCAGTACCTCTGCGAGAAAAATTTGGTCTCAGATCGCGCTATTGGCAACTCTGCCGCCAAAGAGTTTGGTATTCCTATCTATGCTCTTGAGCAACATAATCCCGACAGTGTTCCTAAAGACCTTATTGATAATAAGCTCTTAAAAAAGCACAAGGTCATGCCTCTGGTACAACGCGGTAACCGACTATTTGTGGCTATTGCCGACCCAACCGACCACCGAGCCCTGAATGAGATTCAGTTTCAGACTGGGGTTGCTGTTGAACCTGTGCTGGCTCTGTATTCAAGTATCACCGAGGCCCTTGATCAATGGCTGGAAGACAATGCCGACAAGGATATGGGCGAGGTACTGGGTACTCTTGATGATGTGCATCTTGATGATCTGGATATGGAAGCCATTGATGAGGACGATACAGGTAGCTCGGATACTGGCAGTGAAGATGAGGCGCCCATTGTGCGCTTTATTAATAAGATGCTGATTGATGCCATTAAGTTGGGGGCGTCGGACATTCATTTTGAACCCTACGAAAAAAGTTACCGAGTACGCTTTCGGGTTGACGGCATTCTGCGCGAGATGGCTAAACCACCGCCTAATCTTGCTCAGCGTTTGGCAGCTCGCTTGAAAGTAATGTCGCGGATGGATATCTCTGAGCGGCGAATCCCCCAAGACGGCCGGGTAAAACTTAAGCTGTCTAAAAATAAGTCGATCGATTTTCGAGTCAACACCTTGCCTCTGCAGTTCGGCGAGAAAGTTGTATTGCGTATTCTGGATGCCTCTAGTGCCAAGCTTGGTATTGATGCCCTGGGCTACGAGGAAGATCAAAAAGCCATGTATATGGATGCTCTAGCCCGACCTCAGGGCATGATTTTGGTCACCGGGCCCACCGGTAGTGGTAAAACCGTCTCTCTGTATACCGGGCTAAATATTCTGAATACCGCAGAACGTAATATCTCCACGGCAGAGGATCCCATTGAAATCAATATGGACGGTATTAACCAGACCCAAATTAATATGCGTGTCGGTTTAAGTTTTGCTGAGGCATTGCGCGCCTTCCTACGTCAGGATCCAGACATTGTGATGGTAGGTGAGATACGTGATCTCGAAACTGCCGAGATTGCCATTAAGGCAGCACAGACAGGTCACCTAGTGTTATCCACATTGCACACCAACAGTGCCCCTGAAACCTTGACCCGACTGCTCAATATGGGTGTGCCCTCTTTTAATGTGGCCACCTCGGTTAATTTAATTATTGCCCAGCGTCTGGGCCGCAAACTCTGTTCATTATGCCGAGAGCCCTTTGATGATGTGCCTGACAATGTGCTCAGCGAAGAGGGCTTTGATGATATTGGTATCGACAAAAGCCAGTTCACCATTTTTAAAGCGGTGGGCTGTGCTCAGTGCACCAATGGCTACAAAGGTCGAGTGGGGGTCTATGAAACCTTAAAGATATCTCCCGCCATTTCTAAAATTATTATGGAAGGCGGTAGCTCGCTTAATATTTTGGACGCTGCCCTCGGAGAAGGATTTAGAACCTTGCGAGTCTCGGCATTACGCAAAGCGGCGCAGGGACAAATAAGTATTGAAGAAGCAAACCGAATTACCAAAGACTAAGCTTTAGCTAGCGCAATAAATAAAGACATAAAGGATTGAATTATGGCCACGACTGCCGAGACATTAACATTTACCTATAAGGGCAAAAACCGTAAAGGCGAAAAAGTTGATGGTGAACTGCGCTCTCATAATCTGGCGGGGGCTAAAAGCCAACTGCGTAAACAGGGGGTTATTTCTACCTCTATCAGAAAAAAATCTAAACCCATGTTTAGCCATGATAAAAAAGTTGTGCCGGCTGATATTGCCATTTTCACTCGTCAGCTCGCCACCATGATGAAAGCTGGCGTACCTCTGGTACAGAGCTTTGAAATTGTGGCTGATGGTTCTGATAAACCCAAAATGCGCGATCTGATCTTTGAAGTTCGTGACAATGTTTCTGCGGGTGGTGGTTTTGCCGCTGCTCTGCGTAAACACCCCCGTCAGTTTGATGATCTATTTTGTAGCCTAGTGGAATCTGGTGAGACCGCCGGCGCTCTCGAAACCATGCTAGACCGAGTGGCAACCTATAAAGAAAAAACTGAACAATTAAAAGCTAAAATTAAGAAGGCACTAACCTACCCAATTGCAGTATTAGTCGTAGCTTTAGTCGTTACAGCAATTCTTTTGATAAAGGTGGTACCTATCTTTGCCGAAACATTTAGTGGTTTTGGTGCTGACTTACCGGCCTTTACCTTATTTGTGCTAGGGCTGTCCGAGACGATGCAGGAGTACTGGATCCTGGTGTTGCTTGTTATTTGCGGTGGCTTGGTTGGATTTCGTGAAGCACGGTTCCGTTCTGAAAAATTTGCCTATGCCGTCGATGCGGCTATGCTCAAGATTCCGATTATCGGGATAATTGTCTACAACAGTATTATTGCTCGGTTTGCGCGGACTCTATCGACTACCTTTTCTGCAGGTGTTCCCATTGTTGATGCATTGGAATCTGTGGCCGGTGCGGCGGGTAATCGACTTTACTCTATTGCCATTATGAAAATTCGTGATGAGGTAATGACTGGTATTCAATTGCAGCAGGCGATTAAGAACCGCAATATGTTCCCGACATTGTTACAACAGATGACTGCCATTGGTGAGGAGTCTGGTGCCCTGGATGAGATGTTAGAGAAAGCGGCTACCCATTATGAAGAGGCTGTCGATAATTCTGTGGATAATCTAACTAGCCTGCTCGAGCCCTTAATTATGTCGGTGCTGGGTGTGTTGGTAGGTGGTTTGTTGATTGCTATGTATATGCCCATATTCCAGCTGGGTAATGTTGTTTAAAAGCGCAGTTGCGTATACTTAGGCTTGGTTTGGAAGAAAACGGCGCAGGGATTTAGCACTATGGATTTAGCACTATGATAATTGAAACGGGTTTGTCACCAACAGTACTGGCTGGCTTTGGTTTGATTTTTGGACTGCTGATTGGCAGTTTTTTAAATGTGGTTATTCTGCGTTTTCCTCAGCAGCTTAAAGATGGCTGGCAACATGACTCTCGGGATTTTCTAGGGTTGGAGCCTCAGCCAACTGAACCGGTTACCCTGTCTAAGCCCCGTTCGCGCTGCCCCGGTTGCGGCGTGGCCATTAAGGCCCATCATAATATTCCTGTTTTAAGTTATCTGTTTTTGCGTGGTCGCTGCAAGGCCTGTGCTGCGCCTATCTCTATTCAGTATCCACTGGTTGAACTGCTGTCGGGTTTGATTGGTGCGTTTTTTGTGTATCAGTATGGCCTCAGTGCCATTACTTTTTATAGCCTAGCTCTGTCTTATTCTCTGTTGGTACTCACGGGTATCGACCTCCATGAAAAATTGCTGCCAGACCAGATTACGCTGCCCTTGCTGTGGCTGGGTCTGTTTGCCAACCTGAGCGGTACCTTTGTGCCTCTGGGCGAGGCGGTAATTGGCGCGATTGCGGGTTATCTGTCTCTGTGGATGGTGTTTTGGGCGTTTAAACTGATTACCGGCAAGGAAGGCATGGGTTACGGCGACTTTAAGTTGCTCGGTGCTCTGGGTGCCTGGATGGGTTGGCAGATGCTGCCTATGGTGATTCTGCTGTCGACTGCGGTGGGTGCTGTGGTGGGTATTGCGGGTATTATTTTTGCTGGCCGTGGCCGTGAAACTCAGATTGCCTTTGGTCCTTTTTTGGCCATGGCGGGTTGGATTGCATTTGTCTGGGGTGATAAGATTCTGTCTGGTTATTTGGCAATATTTAACCTGTAGACGATCTCCTCTTTCCGGCCTGAGTAATTATCTGTGGTAGAAGCTTCCTTTAGAAACGCACCTGTTAATGGACCTACTGATAAGCCAGCTAACACGCCTCTAATTATTGGCCTGACCGGTGGTATTGGTAGCGGCAAAAGTACAGTGGCCAAGGCTTTTAAGGCACTGGGTATTACTTCTGTCGATGCGGACTACGCATCTAGGGCTGTGGTTGAGCCTGGTATGCCAGCCTTAAAGGCGATTGAGGCGCATTTTGGTCCTGAGCTTATTCTGGCTGATGGCACCTTAAACCGCGCTGGGCTACGTGAGATTATCTTTGCCGATGCGCAACAAAAAATCTGGCTTGAATCTCTTTTGCATCCGCTAATTCGTGATTGGATTTTGACTCAGTTGCAGGCTTCTCTGGCCAACAGTCCCTATGTGATTCTTGAATCTCCACTACTCTTTGAAACCGACCAGCATCAGCTGGCGAGTACTGTGGTGCTGGTGGATGTGCCTGTGGAATTACAACTTGAGCGCGCTGCTGCCAGAGATGATAATACTGCGGATCAAATTCAAAGTATTATTAATGCTCAGATGTCTCGTGAAGATAAGCTTGAAAGAGCGGATACGGTGTTTGATAATTCTCTCAGTGAAGACAGTATTGCACCGCGCGTGCTGGCACTTCACCAACAATTTTTAGCCAGGGCCGTTAATTAATGAGTAATGTTGCAAAAGAAACTAAAGCAATCACAACCGTGCAGTGCCCTACCTGTAAAACTAAGGTTGAGTGGATTGAGAAAAATACCCATCGGCCGTTTTGCAGTAAACGTTGCCAGCAGATCGATTTTGGTGACTGGGCGACGGAGAGTTTTGCGATTGCCGGTGAGCCTGCTTTAGATGCTGAGACTCTTATGCAGGGTTATGAGGAAGAGTAGCAGCGAGCTTTTGTAAGATAGGCTTGTTGGCTTCGGGGAATTCATAAGCTGTATCTGAAGCACCTACCAATAAATCACTCAGCATTACCCAGCGGCATTCCTGCCCTTCTACCCCTCTAGCTTCACCCTCAAAGGCGGTTACCTGCCATATATCTAGCAGCACATGTTTGTCGCTGTAATCGTGGGAAACCTGCATAAAAGGGGCTGCTGCGGTGACAGTAATATCGAGTTCTTCTTGCAGCTCTCTGACTAATCCCTGATAGGCGCTTTCGTCGGCTTCAATTTTACCGCCGGGAAATTCCCAGAGTCCGCCCTGATGCAGGTGATCTGGGCGCCGAGCTATTAGGATTTGATCTGGGGTGCCATAGATGACGGCGGCAACCACATGAATGCGTTTCATAATAAAAAAGCTGTCACCTAGGTTCTGTACTCGGCATTAATGCGCACATATTCGTAGGTAAGGTCGGTGGTCCAGACGGTCTCTGTGGCCTGACCACGGTTTAATGAGACGCGTATTTCGATATCTTCGGGTTGCATGGCTGCCTGTCCGGCCTCTTCGCTGTAGCTCGAGGCTTTGGCCCCATTTTCGGCAATTAACACGCCGTTTAAATGGAGCTGCAGTGCATTGACGTCGAGATTCTTAACCCCAGCTCTGCCAATGGCGGCGAGTATTCTGCCCCAGTTTGGATCTGAGGCTGCCAGTGCGGTTTTTACGAGGGGTGACTCGGCGATGGTATAGGCCACGGCAAGAGCTTCGTCTGTGTCGGCTGCGCTCTCCACGATGACTGAGACAAACTTACCGGCCCCTTCGCCATCGCGAATAATAGCCTGAGCCAAGTCGATAAAGATAATTTTAAGTTGGGCGACAAACTGGTCGAAAGATTCTTCGTCGATGGTGACGCCGCTGGTGCCTGTGGCGACCAAAATGACGGCATCATTGGTGGAGGTGTCACTGTCGACGGTGATGCGATTAAAGGATTTTTCGTTGGCTAACCTGAGGGCGCGATGGAGAAGTTCTGCATCCACGGCGGCATCGGTGGCGACATAGGCAAGCATGGTGGCCATATTGGGCTTGATCATGCCCGAGCCTTTGCTGATGCCGGTGATGGTGATGCTGTCTGAGTTTGATGCTGCGCTATTCGCGCCGTATTGCAGGGAGGCACCTTTGGCTCTGGTGTCTGTGGTTAATATGGCTTCGGCGGCATCGGGCCAGTTGTTATCACTGAGGGCGGCCACGGCGGCGGGTATGCCACTGAGTAGTCTGTCCATTGGTAGGGGTTCGCCAATCACGCCAGTGGAAAATGGTAGTATCTGTTCTTTGCTGGCGGAGGTGGCCGCTGCCAGGGCTTCACAGCTCTGCAGTGCATCATTGATGCCCTGTTCGCCAGTGCCGGCGTTGGCATTGCCTGTGTTTACTATTAGGTATTTCGGGGTATGGCTGGCCAGATGTTGCTTGGCAACAATGACTGGGGCGGCGCAGAAGGCATTTTGCGTAAATAGCCCTGCTGCTGTGCTGCCTTCGGCAATTTCCATGACCAACAGATCTTTGCGGCTTGGGGTTTTAATCCCTGCGCTGGCGATGCCCAGCTTAAAGCCGGTCACCGGATGCATGGTTGGAAGCTGTCCTTTGCCTGTTGCCATTTTATTGCCTTCTGATTTTTGCCTTCTGTCTCTAGCGCTTGCTATCTATGCCTGCGCTATGTCTATTCTATACCTACTCTATGCCTATTCTATGCTCAGCTTAAGAGACCCTAGCCTAGATCTTACCGTGACACTGCTTGTATTTCTTGCCTGAACCACAGGGACAAACATCGTTGCGCCCTACTTTGGGTCCACGACGCTGGGGCTGCTGTACTGGCGCGGCCTGTGCACTCTCATCATCAATACCCGCTGCTGCGGCATGCTGGTACTCGCGACCTTTTTGCTCTTCGCGGCGCTGCTGTTCTAGGCGTTCCATGTCTTCCCGGGTCGCCACTTCAATATGGCTCAGGTAGCGAATGGTCTCGTATTTAATATTGTCGAGCAAGCCTTCAAACAGGGCAAATGATTCGCGCTTGTATTCCTGCTTGGGGTTTTTCTGGGCGTAGGCACGCAGGCCAATACCCTGTCGCAGCTGGTCCATGCTGGCCAGATGCTCTTTCCAGAGGTTGTCTAGCACCTGCAGCATGATCTGACGCTCGACTTCACGCATCTGATCACCCACATGGGCATAGCGGGTGACATAACTTGCCTGTACCGACTCAATAATGCGCGCACGCAATGTCTCTTCGTCGAGACGTGTATCTTCGTCCAACCATTGCTGTAATGGCACTGGAGTGGTGAATTCGTTGGTTAGCACTTTCTCTAGACCGGCAATATCCCACTGCTCTTCGATACTCATGGGCGGGATATAGTTGCTGATGCACTGGTCCATAACATCTTCACGGACATTGGTAATTACGTCGGAGATATCGGCATCTTCGAGTAGGTCGTTGCGCTGTTGATAGATAACCTGACGCTGGTCGTTGGCTACATCGTCGTATTCGAGAAGATGCTTACGGATATCAAAGTTGCGGCCTTCGACTTTACGCTGAGCCTTAACAATGGCGTTGGTGACCATGCGATGTTCGATGGCTTCGCCGTGTTCCATGCCCATGGAGCGCATCAGGTTTTTGACGCGGTCTGAGGCAAATAGGCGCATCAGTGGATCTTCTAATGACAGATAGAAACGCGAGACGCCGGGGTCACCCTGTCGGCCGGAACGACCGCGAAGCTGATTATCAATACGGCGTGATTCGTGGCGCTCGGTAGCAACAATGTGTAATCCGCCCGCTTCAAGAACCTTGGCCTGACGCTCTGCCCAGTCAGCTTTTACTGCGGCGACTTTTTTCTCGCTGTCTTTGCCTTTTTCTTTCAGCTCTTTGAGTTCGGCTTCGATATTTCCGCCGAGCACGATATCTGTTCCGCGACCTGCCATGTTGGTGGCGATAGTCACCGCACCGGGACGTCCGGCATTAACAATAATGTTGGCTTCAAGCTCGTGCTGCTTGGCGTTCAGTACGCTGTGCTTGATTTTGGCCTTTTTGAGCATATCCGATAGTAGCTCGGAGGTTTCTACCGAGGCTGTGCCCACTAATATAGGGGCACCCTTGGCGACGATCTCGTTGATATCTTCGATAACGGCTTCGAATTTTTCTTCCTGACTCAGGAATACCAGATCGTTGAGGTCAATACGCTTAACATCAACGTTGGTGGGAATAACCATCACTTGCAGACCATAGATCTGCTGGAATTCGTAGGCTTCGGTGTCAGCGGTTCCGGTCATGCCGGCCAGCTTTTGATACTGACGGAAGTAGTTCTGGAATGTGGTTGAAGCCAGGGTCTGGCTCTCTTGCTGTATTTCTAAACCCTCTTTGGCTTCGATGGCCTGATGCAGGCCTTCCGAAAGGCGTCTGCCAGCCATGGTGCGTCCGGTGTGCTCATCGATAAGTACGGCCTGACCGTCCTGCACAATGTATTCCACGTCTCTGTGGAACAGGTGCTGAGCTCTTAGGGCTGAATGTACGTGATGGAGTAAGCCTAGATTGCTGGCCATATAAAGGCTCTGATCCTGCTCGAGTAGGCCTTCGCTAATGAGTATTTCTTCAACTTTTTGGTGGCCGCTTTCAGTGAGCTCTACGCCGCGAGACTTTTCGTCCACAACAAAGTCACCGTCCAATTCTTCAGGGGCATCAGTGTCTGTTACAGCTTCGCCCGTCGCTTCAGGTTCAACCTGTGCAGTCAGCTTTAACGTGAGTGCGTTAATGCTTTGATACAGTGCTGAGCTGTCTTGGGCTGCACCGGAAATAACTAATGGGGTTCTGGCTTCGTCGATAAGAATCGAATCCACTTCATCGATAATGGCAAAGGAAAGACCGCGTTGGGATTTGTCTTCCAGACGCAGGGCCATATTGTCTCGTAGGTAGTCAAAACCAAATTCATTATTAGTGCCGTAGGTGATGTCGGCGGCATAGGCGGCCTGACGAGTGCTCGGCTGTAATTCCCCTTCGTCTTCAGGATTGAGACGGAAGGAATTGGGGCTGTCTGGCCCCTGATACGATTGAATAACACCAATAGACATACCCAACGCTTGATACAGCGGCGCCATCCATTGGGCATCTCGTCGCGCAAGGTAATCGTTAACCGTAATAACATGCACGCCGTCTGCTGGCAGTGCATTGAGATAGGCAGCCAATGTGGCCACGAGGGTTTTACCTTCACCGGTACGCATCTCGGCAATTTTGCCGCTGTGCAGGGTGAGTCCACCGATCATCTGTACGTCAAAGTGACGCATGCCCATGACGCGGCTGGCGGTTTCTCGTACAACTGCAAAGGCTTCAGGGAGTATTTGATCAACGGTTTCGCCCTGAGCGAGTCGTTCTCTCAGTACGGCGGTCTGTGCTTTGAGGTCTGTGTCATTAAGGGCTTTAAGGCCTTCTTCCAGCGCATTTATTTTGCTGACTATTTTGCGCATACCGCGCAGTTCACGATCGTTGCTGGTGCCGAATACTTTTTTTAGAATTTTGCCGAACATTGTGTTTTTCCGTAAATATAAGCGAAAGAAACAGAGAGCTATCCTGCTCTCCAGTAAACCATTTAGACGTTAAGCGAGGTTTAGCGGCTGGTGCGTTTGATATAGGAGGCTGGATCGACTGTGCGACCGTTTTTGTAAACTTCGAAGTGAACATGGGGGCCTGTAGATCGGCCGGAACTACCCATGCTGGCTATTAGTTCGCCTTTTTTAACAATGGCGCCTAATCGGGCAATGTTCTTTTCGTTGTGAGCGTAGCGTGTAACAAATCCGTCGCTGTGGTTGATTTCAACCATCTGTCCGTAACCACTGCGTTCGCCTGACCAGGTAACAACACCTGAGGCAACGGCGATAACATCGGCACCCTGTCTTCCAGCGAAATCAACACCGGCATGCCAGCGTTTTTTGCCGTGGAACGGGTCGGTACGCATGCCGTATTCTGAGGACATCCAGCCTTTAACGATAGGACGGCCTGCAACTCTGCGTTCGTTTTTAATGCGGTTGTCGGACAGCATAGACTGCAGTACTTGCAGCTGTGACTCACGGCTATCAATATTGCTGTCGAGTCGGGCAAACAATGTGGCCAGCTCTTCTTGGATATCGATGGTGCTGGCTGTCTCTGTGACTAAATTGGTATCTGGACCACCTAAACCTGGGTTGACGGAGAAGTCGAATTCACCGTCTTCTAGGCTGGCTATCTGGGTAAGTTGCTCGCCGAGCGCGTCTAATCGAACCAGTCGAGAGCGCATCTGAGCTAATTTAACGGTCATTGCCGAGAGGGAACCGGCTAACTGATCACGGCCAGCATCCACTTCTTCCTGCTGAACAACGATCTGGTGCTGCATTTCGCTAATACTATTATCAAACAAGAGTTCCCAGCGCCCATCGGCTATCTTAACGCCCAGCATGGTGCCAGCTGCAACGGGAATACCCAGAAGCACCACTGACAACAGACCTTTGGCCCAGCTATTAAGGCTAAGTGTTCTAACCTTCTCCGCTCGACTGCTGATAAGAATTATTTTCACTGGAGGATTATGCCTTCTCTCACTCAAAAACTATTAAAAAAATTAATTTGGCTGCATGTACGATATAGGTACATCTTCCGGATTATCAATAAAAGTGACTACTTCCCAGGCATCCGTGTCTGCGATTAATGCGCGTAATGACGCATTATTTAGTGCATGCCCTGATTTATACGCATCGAACTCTCCAATTAAGCTGTTTCCCAGCAAATAGAGATCGCCGATGGCGTCCAGGATCTTATGTTTGACGAATTCATCGTCGTAACGCAAGCCGTCTTCGTTCAAAATTTGAAACTCGTCAACAACTATGGCGTTTTCTAAGCTTCCGCCCCGCGCTAATCCCTGTGAGCGGAGATATTCAAATTCTCGCATAAAGCCAAATGTTCTGGCTCTGCTGACTTCTTTAACAAATGAGGTGCTCGAAAAATCGATGCTCGCATTCAGGGCCTGATGTTTGAACACTGGGTGATCAAAGTCAATAGCAAAATTGACTTTAAATCCTTCGAAAGGCCTGAAGGTAGCGCTTTTATCGTCTTGTTTTACGGTGACGTCGCGCTTAATACGAATAAATTTCTTGGGGGCGTCCTGCTCAAAAATACCGGCGGACTGCAATAAAAAGACAAAGGGGCCTGCACTGCCATCCATAATTGGAATTTCGGGTGCTGACACATCAATAAGAGCATTGTCGATGCCCAGACCGGCCATAGCTGAGAGCAGGTGTTCAACGGTAGAGACGCGAACGTCACCATTGACGAGGGTTGTAGAGAGGGTAGTGTCGCCGACGTTCTCTGCTTTGGCAGCAATTTCGACCATTGGATCAAGGTCTGTACGACGGAAAATAATGCCGGTATCGGGGTCGGCGGGATGCAAAGTCAGATAGACTTTTTCTCCGGTGTGTAATCCCACGCCAGTAGCACGTATTACATTTTTTAACGTGCGCTGCCTGATCATGGCTACACCCCTGATTTAATAGGCGCAAATTCTAACAGACAAGCCCTCTATCACCAAGATTTTATAATCTGAGGCGTGGTGATAGAAGGCTTCTTACCATTAACTAATTGGGGTAATTAGTCGGCTTGCTTACGCAAGAATGCCGGTACATCTAAATAGTCCATTTCTGGATCTGCATGAACATCCATTTTACGGGCTGTTGAACCGTCTGATACGGTGGTGCGACGGTTGATTGTTGGCTTATCTAGACGGCCGTAGTCAATATCACCACTGGCTCTGCGAACGGGGGCATTGTCTACCACGCCGCGAGGACCGGTCTTCATGGCTGCGCCACGTAGGCCTGTGGCAACTACTGTTACGCGCAACTGGTCTTCCAGATCGGGCTCAAACACGCTACCGACGATAATGGTGGCATCTTCGTCTGCAAAGCTGCGAATGGTGTCGCCCACGTCTTCAAACTCACCCAGAGTAAGGTCGTAACCACTGGTGATGTTTACCAGAATACCTTTGGCACCCTGAAGATTGATATCTTCGAGAAGAGGACATTTGATAGCTGCTTCGGCAGCAACTTTGGCGCGATCAGTTCCGCTGGCTTCACCCGTGCCCATCATAGCCATTCCCATCTCGGCCATTACGGTACGTACATCGGCGAAATCTACGTTGATCAGGCCATCGAGCATAATCAGGTCAGTAATACCCTGAACAGCGCCGAAAAGCACGTCATTGGCCTGTTTAAAGGCGTTGATCACGGTCATGTCTTTACCCAGAACCTGCATAAGCTTCTCATTGGGAACAATAATCAATGAATCAACACGCTCTTTTAGCTGAGCGATACCGGCGTCGGCAATGGCCATGCGCTTGCGGCCTTCAAAAGAAAACGGTCGCGTAACCACACCGACGGTCAGGATGCCCATCTGCTTGGCTACTTCTGCAATAACAGGTGCGCCACCAGTACCGGTGCCACCGCCCATACCGGCAGTAATAAAGACCATATCTGCGCCTTCAAGAACCTGAGCAATACGCTCTTTGTCTTCGAGGGCTGCCTGACGGCCGACTTCTGGGTTGGCGCCTGCGCCAAGACCTTTGGTCAAGCTACCGCCCAGCTGCAATACAGTGGCATTTTCTAGGTCGTTGAGTGACTGAGCATCGGTGTTGGCGCAGATAAAGTGCACCCCATCGATATTACTCGCCATCATGTGGCGAACAGCATTGCCGCCGCCCCCGCCAACGCCTACTACTTTGATCTCTGCATTCTTTGGAATGCTGTCTACTAATTCGAACATATGTAACCCCTTGTTTGCGCCTCACAATTAAATTTCATAGCCACAGTTGTGACCCTTACAGTCCACCCTGAAAAAAACCTTTGATCTTGTCCCAGCTGCTGTCGCCACTGGCCTTACTGTTGTCGCGGCGACCTTCTCTACGCTGTTGCTGAACACCGAAATGCAGCAGACCAACACCTGTCGAATAAATTGGATTGTTAACAATATCTGACAGGCCTTTTACATTGACCGGCGTGCCGATTCGCACTGGCATATGGAATATTTCTTCCGCCAGCTCGGTCACACCTTCCATTTTTGATGTACCGCCGGTGAGTACCACACCAGCAGCAATCAATTCTTCAAAACCACTGCGGCGAAGTTCTGCCTGAACCAGGGTAAATAATTCGTCATAGCGCGGTTCAACCACTTCGGCCAGTAATTGGCGCGACATGTCCCGCGGTTCGCGATCGCCAACGCTGGGAACCTTTACGGTCTCCTCTGGGCGGGCGAGCTTGGCCAGCGCGCAGGCATATTTGATCTTGAGATCTTCGGCATGGGGCGTTGGTGTACGCAGCGCCATGGCGATGTCGTTGGTAACCTGATCACCCGCAATGGGAATCACACCGGTGTGGCGAATGGCGCCTTCGGTAAAGATGGCGATATCCGTGGTGCCGCCGCCAATGTCTACGAGGGCTACACCAAGCTGCTTCTCATCTTCGGTGAGCACTGCATAGCTCGAGGCCAGCTGCTCTAACACGATGTCGTCGACATCTAGGCCGCAGCGACGGATACATTTTTTGATGTTTTGTGCGGCGTTAGCGGCACAGGTCACTAGGTGAACCTTGGCTTCTAGGCGCACCCCCGACATACCAACAGGTTCATGAACCCCTTCCTGGTCGTCGATAATGTATTGCTGGGGCAGCACATGGAGAATTTCTTGGTCGGCGGGAATGGCGACGGCTCGGGCTGCATCGATAACCCGCTCCACATCTAATTGCTGAACTTCGCGGTCGCGTATCGCCACGATGCCGTGAGAGTTAAGGCTGCGGATATGGCTGCCGGCAATGCCTGCATAGACTGAGTGAATTGAACAGCCGGCCATCAATTCAGCTTCTTCTACTGCACGCTGAATTGAGTTAACCGTGGCTTCAATATTCACCACCACACCTTTTTTAAGGCCGGAGGACACATGCATTCCGGTACCCACTATTTCTAGATCTCCGTTGGCGCCTATGGCGCCGACAATTGCCACCACTTTCGAGGTGCCAATATCCAGTCCGACGATCATGTTCTCTTCATTTGTACTAGCCATAATTTTTCCTCAGCAGCTCCTGCTTGTTGCTAAACAGATTGAGCTGTATTTACCTCAGTGTCGTGCTGCGCGCCAATTAATACGCCGTCTTTCCAAGCTACGGCTAATCCATTGGGGTAACGCAGATCGATAGTTTTAATACTATTTATCTGTTGATTCAGTCCGGACTTCCATACCAGAGCAAACCGCCTAATTTTTTCGCCAATCTGGTCGCGACCCAGTACCAGACGTATCCCAGAGGCGGTATCGACTCGCCATGCGCCCAGGCTATCGCGCTGCAACTCAACCAGCTTTAAACCGGTGGGAATCAGCAGATCAGCCATAGTCTGATACTCCTTCATCATCTCTCTCGAGGTGCCGTACTTGGCACGCAATACTGGCAGCGCCGCTAACTTGCTGTTATCAGCAATGGTCAATTCTTCGCCTAAACGGTTTAGAAAACCCTCTTTGCCCCAGCGTGCGATGGGCACTTCTTCCTGAACTTCCACTTTTAATGTGGAGGGCCATTGGCGTCTAACGCTGACTTCATCAACCCAGGGGTCGGCCTGCAGTACCTGACTTAAATTATTCAGGTCGACGCTTAAAAAGCCGCCATTGATCTGCTCATTCACGAGGCGAGTCAGGTCTTGCTGTTGCAGGTAGTTAAAATCACCACCGATCATTATTTGAGTCAGAGGCCGGTCTATCTGCTGGTACATCAGATTGCCGCCGTAGATCACCACTGCAAACAGTCCCACCATTAGCAGCCGTGAAAAATTCTCCATCAGGGCGCTATTACTGTTCTCGTTAGTATTCTTGCTAACGCGCTTATTGGGCGCGTTGCGACGATTCTGAGTCGCCATTAGAGAGACTCCTCTAATATGGCGAGCACTAGCTGATCGAAATCTAGGCCAGCGACCTTTGCCGCCATGGGCACTAGGCTATGGCTGGTCATGCCGGGAGAAGTGTTCACTTCCAACAGCTGGAATTTGTTATTGCTATCGACCATCAGGTCCACACGACCCCAGCCACGACAGCCAACTGTATTGAAGGCATCCATGGAGAGCTGGCGTATCTCGGTCTCGCGCTCGGGGGAGAGATCACTGGGACATTGATACTGGGTGGCATCGGAAAAGTACTTGGCCTGATAGTCGTAAAAAACCTCGTCGGTATGGATGCGAATAGAGGGCAAAGCCTGATCACCCAGAATCGCAACGGTGTATTCCGCACCCTCTAATAGAGGCTCGGCAATCACGGTCATATCAAATTCGGCGGCCTGCTTCCACGCTAACTGCAGCTGCTCGGGGGTTTCGGCGCGGCTCATGCCTATGCTGGAGCCTTCGCTCGCTGGCTTAACCATGGCCTTGCCACCTAGGCACTGCATAATGCCGGTCCAGTCAGACTGGCTATCGAGAACCGCAAAGTCTGCAGTGGCTAGGCCTATGCCCTGCCACATCTGCTTGCAACGCAATTTATCCATTGCCAGAGCCGAGGCCAGTACGCCGCTACCGGTGTAAGGCAGGCCCAGATATTCCAATGCGCCCTGCAGGGTGCCGTCTTCGCCGCCGGGGCCATGAAGGGCAATAAATACACGGTCTAGGTTGTGGCTGGGCAATGTCTGTAACAGGTCGTTCTGGGCGTCAATCAACACTACATCGACGCCGAGATTCTGTAGTGACTGATGCACAGCTGCGCCGCTCATAAGCGAGACTTCGCGCTCTGAAGAGGTACCGCCATACAGCAGTCCAACACGGCCAAATTTACTCATGCTGGATGCAGTCATTTTTTAAACTCCGGCACGGACTGGAGTTCGCTGTCTGCCAACATGGCGACGAGCTTGCTGACGCTGCCAGCACCCTGAGTCATTACAAAGTCATCACCCCGTACTAGCTCACCTAGCAGGTATGGGACTTCTTCAATGGACTCTACATAGATAGGGTCTATGCCGCCGCGCTGGCGAATACTGCCGCACAGATTTTTGCTGCCCGCACCTGGGATAGGCTCTTCGCCGGCGCTATAAACATCGAGCACTAACAGCACATCAACCTCGGCCAGCACCTGAACAAAGTCTTCGTAGAGATCGCGAGTTCGAGTGTATCTGTGTGGTTGGAAAACCATGACCAGACGTTTTTCTGGCCAGCCATCACGAATGGCCTGAATGGTTGCCTTAACTTCTGTGGGATGGTGACCATAGTCATCAACCAACATGGCATCGCCACCGGTCACAGGGTATTCGCCAATCACTTCAAAGCGTCGACCAACGCCACCAAACTTGGACAGACCGTCAATAATGGCCTGATCGGAAATACCTTCATCGCTGGCCACGGCAATCGCGGCTGCAGCATTTAGGGCATTGTGGCGACCGGGGATATTTAAGCTGATCTGTAGCGAAGACTGGCCATCTGGACGATCAATCATAAAGTGACACTGGCGCTTTTCGGCGCGCAGGTCTCTCAGGCGATAGCCTGCATCTTCGCTAAACCCATAGGTTAGCAATGGCCGTGCAACGTCGACTAGAAGACCTCGAATCACATCATCATCGATGCACATTACAGCCAAGCCGTAAAACGGCAGGTTGTGCAAAAATTCTATATAGGTTTTTTTCATGACCTCAAAGTCAAAACCATAGGTTTCCATATGGTCTGCTTCGATATTGGTCACCACTGACACCATTGGCTGTAAGTGCAAGAACGACGCATCACTCTCGTCAGCCTCAGCAACCAGATAACGACTGCCTCCAAGCTTGGCATTGGTGCCAACACTGTTGACTCGCCCACCCACAACAAAGGTGGGGTCGCGGCCCGCTTCGGCCAGGATAGCTGTGATTAAACTGGTGGTGGTAGTTTTGCCGTGGGTACCGGCAATGGCGATACCATGACGGTAGCGCATCAGCTCGGCGAGCATTTCGGCGCGACGTACTACGGGAATACCTCGGGCATGGGCGCTGGCGATCTCTGGGTTCTCAATAGTCACCGCGGAGGATTTGACGACTACATTGGCGCCGTCGATGTTACTTTCGTCATGACCGATAAAGACGATGGCACCCGCCTTGGTCAGACGCTTAACACTTGGATTGGCGCTAATGTCGGAACCGGAAATTTCGTAACCCTGGTTTAGCAATACCTCGGCAATACCACACATGCCGCTACCGCCTATACCCACAAAGTGGATACGACGAATACGGCGCATTTCTGGCGGTTGGAAATTCAGGCTATTGACCATTGGCGACCTCCATGCAGACGTTGGCGACTGCTTGGGCTGCATCATTTTTTGCTAACTCGCGGGCGCACATGGCCATATTGAGTCGCTGCTCTGCGTGATTACAGATACTGTTAATCTCGTTGGCCAAGATCTCTGGTGTTAATTGGGATTGTTGAAACATTGTCGCTGCTCCCTGATCTACCAGTAACTGACCATTGGAGGTTTGGTGATCATCGATCGCAAAGGGGAATGGAATCAATAATGAACCCAGACCTGCGGAGGTTAATTCGGCAACGGTGAGGGCACCGGCGCGACAGATCACAAAATCAGCCCAGTCATAGGCGTCTTCCATGGCGTCAATAAAGGCCACCACGTTAATCTTGCCGTTCTTTACGTTTAGTCCGCGCTTTTTGTAATCATCGAGCGTGGCCTGGAGGTGAGCCTTGCCAGTCTGGTGAATCACCTCGGGACGAACACGTTTATCAATCTGTGCCAATGCTTTTGGTAGCAGACGATTAATAGCCAAAGCGCCGCGACTGCCGCCCAGTATCAATAATTTGGTGTTGCCACTGCGCTTGGCGAAACGCTGCTGGGGAGGTGCTAAGTTAGCAATCGCCGATCGTACGGGGTTACCACACCATTCACCGTCTTTTAAGGTATCTGGGAAGCCCTGCATAACGCGGGTAGCGATAAGTGCAGACAACTTATTAGTGGTGCCAGCAACAGAGTTTTGTTCGTGAATAACAACAGGAATGCCTTTAAGCTTGGCAGCAACAGCACCGGGACCTGATGCAAAACCACCCATACCCAAGACCACCTGAGGTTTAAATTCACCCAAGACTGCCAGTGCCTGACGAATAGATTTCCACAGTAGTATTGGCGCTTTTAATAGAGCGACCAGTCCGCGACCACGGATACCTTCGATATCCATGTAGTTAATCTCGATGCCATGGCTTGGTACTAGTTCGGACTCAATGCCTCGACGGGTACCCAACCAGGAAATTTTTGCGTCGGCGCTGCGCAGCTGATCGGCAACGGCCAGTGCCGGGAATACGTGCCCGCCAGTGCCACCAGCCATAATTAATACGCGAAGGTTATCGGTCATAGCGAGGCCTCCGCACAGGGACTGTCTCTGTATGCAATTCGTGGCTGATGCGCAACATCATGCCCACCATGGCGCAGCACACCATGAGGCTGCTGCCGCCATAGCTAACAAACGGTAGCGTCAGGCCCTTGGTTGGCAACAGTCCTGCGTTAACGCCCAGATTAATAAAGGTTTGGCCGCTAATGAGCAAACCAAAACCGAGCAGCACAAAGGCGCCATACCAGTACTTTTGCGCAATCGCTAATTTGGCTAGCTGTAAGATGCGCATTACCATAAATACATACAGACCCAACAGCGCAATTACACCCATAAAGCCAAATTCTTCGGCATAAATAGCAAATACAAAGTCGGTATGGGCTTCTGGCAGGTACATCATTTTCTGTACTGACTGACCTAGGCCTACGCCAAACCATTCACCGCGACCAAAGGCGATTAAAGATTGGGTAAGCTGATAACCGGCATTAAATTGATCAGACCAGGGGTCCATAAAGGTGGTGAGTCGCGCGACGCGGTAAGGCGCTGACTCTGCCATCCAATAAAGCAGCGCACCGACAACCAGAACCACCAACATATATTGGCGAAGATTGGTGCCGCCCAAAAACAGCATAGCCATGAAGGTTGCAGCCAACACCACGACAGAACCAAAATCTGGTTCCAAAATAAGCAATACGGAGAGCAGAGCAATAACCAATAACAGCTTGGCGAACTCTTGCCAATTGTCTGCTAGGGTATCCCGATGCTTCTGTAAATGAGCCGCGAGGAAAACTACCGTGGCGACTTTAACTAACTCAGAGACCTGCAAAGTAAAGCCGCCCGCACTTAACCAGCGACGTGAACCGTTCACTTCGCGGCCTATGCCCGGCACTAGAACCAGCACTAGCAGCACCACTGAGAGCAGAATCCAAAGTCGACCGTACTGGGCCCAGATTGCGGGTGGAACAAAAAACCCTACGGCCATAGCGCCCGCACCAACCAGCATGTAAGCAAGGTGACGGGTAACAAAATACAGCTCATTGTTATATCGGTAATCGGCAAAGCTAAATGAGGCCGAAGCGATCATAATCAAGCCGATCGAAATCAGGGCCAAGACAGGCAACAGCAACGGCATATCCACATACCATTCTCTGCGCTTAACCGGCAAGTACTGTAGGGGCAGACTAATATTCATCGCTGCCTCCTAACCGATGCACTGCTTTTTGAAAGCTGCGACCACGTTCTTCAAAGCCACTAAACATATCGAAGCTGGCACAGGCCGGCGAGAGCAATACAATATCTCCTGCTGCCGCTAGCTGATGGGCCTGTTCAACCGCCGCATCGAGAGACTCAACGATACGCGTATCTACCACGGTATTTAGGGTTTCAGCAATCTGTGCTGCATCCTCACCAAACAGAATACTGTGTTTTACAAAATCGCTGGCTGCGGGCTGCAGATCGGAGAAGTCCTGCCCCTTACCCTGACCACCGGCAATTAAAATGAGGTTTTTATGGTCTGCGTCGCCGAAGCCTTTGATCGCCGCTAGAGTCGCGCCAACATTGGTGCCCTTGGAATCGTCGATATAGAGCGCGCCATTGATCTCGGCGATATTCTCGCAGCGATGGGGCAAGCCCTTATAGGTTTTTAAGGTGTCGAGCATGGCCTGCATTGGCAGGTCAGCGGAATAGCCGAGGGCTAAGGCTGCGAGCGCATTGGCGAGGTTGTGAGTACCTTTTATGGCCACTTCTTTAACCGGCATGAGGCGCTCAGCACCCAATGCTAGGTAGCCGTCTACGGGCCCCTGTAACAGGCCGAAACTACCCAGATCAGGTTGATTGAGACCAAAGCTGACCATTGGCGTTGCACTCGGCAATAGAGGCCGAGTTAATGGGTCTTCACGATTGACCACAACCTTGCCCGCGCCGCGGAAAATTCGGTGTTTAGCGGCATGATATTGCTGCAAGCCGGTATAGCGATCCATATGATCGGGGCTAATGTTTAGCAATGTACTCACGGCACCGCGCGTATCGTTGAGCAGCTCAAGCTGGAAGCTGGAAAGTTCAAGAACGTAGAGCTGATGCTTGTCGTCGAGAAGGTCCAGCATGGGTGTACCCAGATTGCCGCCAATGCCGACACTGAGTCCACTGGCTGCAGCCATCTCGCCAAGTAATGTGGTTACCGTACTCTTGCCATTGGAACCTGTGATGGCAATAACGGGCGCCTTGGCATGCTCGAGAAATAGCTCAACATCACCGAGCAAAGTAACACCAGCCGCACGGGCTGCCACCAATGCTGGCTCTTGCAACGAGATACCGGGGCTGACAATCACCTGATCAATATTGGCAAACAACTGCTCATCAAAGGCGCCCAATACTAATGGCGCATCTGGATAATCTCTTATGACATCTTGCAAATGCGGCGGCTCTGCGCGGCTGTCAGCAAACACAAATGACTTACCAATCGACGATAAAAAGCGCGCCACAGAAAGTCCCGTGGCGCCCATGCCAAGGATTGCTGTGTTGCGGTTAGTCGCGATTACATCTGTCATTGCTGCTTCCATAGTCTTTAACGCAGTTTCAATGTTGCTAGGCCAATCAGGACCAGTACAACGGTAATAATCCAAAAGCGCACAATCACGCGCGGCTCTGGCCAGCCTTTTAATTCGTAGTGGTGGTGCAATGGGGCCATGCGGAAAATACGCTTGCCCGTCAACTTAAATGACGCGACCTGCAAAATGACCGAGACCGTTTCGATAACAAACACACCGCCCATAATAAAAAGTACGATCTCTTGGCGGACGATTACCGCCACCACACCCAGAGCAGCACCCAGCGCCAATGCGCCTACATCTCCCATAAATACCATGGCGGGATAGGTGTTAAACCAGAGAAAACCCAGCCCAGCACCACAGAGCGCGGCGGTGAAAATAAGTAACTCGCCAGCACCACTGATATAGGGAATATTTAAATAGGTCGCAAACTGAATATTGCCTGTGAGGTATGCAAAAACACCTAGGGCACCACTGACCAAGACGGTGGGTAGAATCGCTAAGCCATCGAGGCCGTCAGTCAGGTTTACCGCGTTGCTGGTGCCGACAATAACCAGGTAGGTAAACAGAATATAAAAGGGCCCTAAATTGAGCGCGAAGTCTTTAAAGAACGGAATAATTAACTCGAGTTCAGCAGGACTCTGAGCTGTGGAATAAAGTACACCGGCAGCAATAAAACCGAACAGCGATTGCCACAGGTACTTCCAGCGCGCAGGCAGTCCACGGGG
>Ga0307998_1000414_pt1 | contig 24484 bp, 25 predicted proteins | sample Davwhametageno37_FD_203147 | JGI IMG/M metagenome (GOLD analysis project Ga0307998, IMG submission 203147) | Marine microbial communities from Davis Island wharf, Antarctic Ocean - #37 | ecosystem: Environmental > Aquatic > Marine > Unclassified | place: Antarctic Ocean: Davis Island wharf... | reverse complement strand
AACATAAAAATAGTGGGAAGTAAAAATAAACTAAAGCGTTTTAAAGAAAACGAAACCTTTCTTAATGTTATACAACCAGAAAGAGACGAAATTTTAGATGGTAGTTTTAATTTAAAAGGAAATTGGAAAAAATTATTTTTTAAAAATGACAAACCTATTGTTTTAGAATTGGGCTGTGGAAAAGGAGAGTATTCTGTGCATTTGGCACAACAGAATTCAGAAATAAATCATATAGGTGTCGATATTAAAGGGGCTCGTTTTTGGCGTGGTGCTAAAAAAGCTATCGAAGAGAGTATAAATAATGTAGCTTTTTTAAGAACACAAATAGAACTTATAGACCTCTGCTTTGCTTCAGAAGAGGTTGATGAAATATGGATTACTTTTCCTGATCCACAAATAAAGTATAAACGTTCTAAACATAGACTTACCAATCCTGAATTTTTAGCATTGTATAAAAAAATATTAAAACCCAACGGAGTAATCCACCTTAAAACTGATAGCGAGTTCTTATTTGGATATACATTAGGTATTGTATCTTATATAGGAAACATTATTTATGCCCATCACAACATTTATAACAATAGTGATGCTCCTAAAATAGCAACAGCTGTTCAGACCTTTTATGAAAAACAATTTTTAACTCAGAATAAATCGATTACCTACATAAAATTTAATTTATAATATGCTTCAGCATGGGTCTTTTTACTTAAAAGTATATGAATTGGTTCGATTGATACCTGAAGGTAAAGTCACTTCCTATGGAGCAATAGCTCGTTATCTGAGTTCGCCTAAAAGTGCTAGAATGGTAGGTTGGGCTATGAATGCTTCACATAATATTTCAAATATACCAGCTCATAGAGTAGTAAATAAACAAGGATTACTGACAGGAAAACATCATTTTGGAGGAAATAACATTATGCAACAACTTCTTGAAAATGAAGGTATTATTGTAATAGATAACCAAATTCAACATTTAGATCTTTTTTTTTGGGACCCCAATGAGGAGCTTACCACTTTTTTAAAATAAGTAATCTTTTGATATTGAAAGCTAGGTCTTATATTTGCAGTCAACACCAAAAATAAATGGAAATTACTAAAGAAGCTATTTTTGAAGCTTTAAAGACAATTACTCTCCCAGGAGAAGGTGAAAACATTATTGATAAAGGGGCAGTATCGAATATCATGATCTTTGGGGATCAGATTGATATTGATATTCAATTACAAAACCCTAGCCTCCAGGCTCGTAAAAAACTAGAGGTTTCTATTTTGAAAACTATTCATGAACAAGTTTATGAAAAAGCTAAAATAAAAATCAATATTAAGGTAATTGCAAAACCTGCGAAAGAGCAGAATGTTATTAAAGGAAAACCCATTAAAGGGATTGAAAATATTATTGCCATTTCTTCTGGAAAAGGTGGAGTTGGAAAATCAACAGTTACTGCTAACATTGCGGTGACTTTAGCTCAGATGGGGTGTAAAGTAGGGATTTTAGATGCAGATATTTATGGGCCCTCTATTCCTACAATGTTCGATATGGAAGGAGCACGTCCACTTTCAATTCAGTTAGATGGAAAATCTAAAATGAAGCCTATTGAAAATTACGGTGTAAAAATTTTATCTATAGGATTTTTCACAAAACCTGAACAAGCTGTAATATGGCGAGGTCCTATGGCAGCAAAAGCTTTAAATCAAATGATTTTTGATGCAGCTTGGGGAGATTTAGATTTTTTATTAATTGATTTACCTCCTGGAACTGGAGATATTCACCTGAGTATTGTCCAATCCTTACCTTTAAATGGTGCAGTAGTTGTTAGTACACCCCAAAACGTTGCATTAGCTGATGCTAAAAAAGGGATCGCAATGTTTCAGCAAGAAAATATTCAAGTACCTGTATTGGGAATAATTGAAAATATGAGTTACTTTACTCCAGAAGAATTACCAGAAAATAAATATTATATTTTTGGGAAAAGAGGCGCTGAATATCTATCAAAAGATAAAAAAGTTCCTTTTTTGGGAGCCCTTCCTCTGATTCAGAGTGTTCGTGAGGCAGCAGATGTTGGTAGACCTGCAGCACTTCAAAAAAATACATCTATTTCAAATCAATTTAATAAGATTGCAAAAAAGCTTGTTTCCCAAGTTTTATACCGAAATAAAAATTTACCCCCCACAAAAGCCGTAGAAATTACTAATTTAGTAGGCTGCGAAGCCATAAAAAAAGCAACATGAACTCAGAAGAAGTCAAAACAAAAATATTAGAAGCCTTAGAAGAGATTCGTCCATTTCTTAAATCTGATGGTGGAGATATATCATTAGTTTCAGTGAAAGACGATAAACATGTTAAGGTTCAGTTGCATGGAGCATGCGTAGGCTGTAGTGTCAACCAAATGACGTTAAAAACTGGAGTTGAAATGACCATTAAAAAATACCTTCCTCAAGTTGAAACAGTCACCAGTGTTGATGTTAAATGATATGATTAAAACAGATATCTTAGTCATTGGAGCTGGCCCTACTGGTTTATTCACAGTATTTGAAGCAGGGCTTTTAAAATTAAAATGCCACCTAATTGATTCTTTACCAATGCCGGGTGGTCAATGCTCTGAAATATATCCTAAAAAACCAATATATGATATTCCTTCCCATCCTGAAATTCTTGCTGGTGACTTAATTAAAAAATTAGAAAAGCAAATAGAACCCTTTCAACCTAAGTACACTTTAGGAGAAAGCGCTGTTTCGATTGAAAAAACAAAAGACGATCACTTTATTGTTACAACTGATTTAGGGACAAGGCACATGGCTCCAGTTGTAGCTATAGCAGGCGGTTTGGGTTCTTTCGAACCTCGTAAACCACCTTTGGATCGACTAACTCATTTTGAAGATAACGGGGTAAATTACATCATTAAAAATCCAGAACTATATAAAAATAAAAAAATCGTTATAGCTGGAGGTGGTGATTCTGCATTGGATTGGACAATTTTTTTAGAGGGTATAGGGGCTTTTGTTACTTTAATTCATCGTAGAAGTGAATTCCGGGGTGCGTTAGATTCAGTTGATAAGGTTCAAAAATTAAAAAATAAAGGTCGTATTCAATTAATTACACCTGCAGAAGTTATAAGTTTAAAAGGAGAAGATAAATTATCAAGTATAGTTATTGACCATGATGGAAATCAATTTTCAATAGAGTGTAGCTATTTTATTCCACTTTTCGGTTTAACCCCTAAATTGGGTCCAATAGCAAATTGGGGTTTAGAAATTGAAAAAAACGCTATTAAAGTGGATAATACTTTAGATTACCAAACTAATATTCCAGGAATTTATGCAATAGGAGATGTCAATACTTATCCGGGTAAGTTAAAACTAATTCTATGTGGATTTCATGAAGCAACTCTTATGTGTCAAAGTGCCTTTAAACGGATCTATCCAGATAAACGAAATGTTTTAAAATATACTACCGTAAGTGGTGTGAATGGTTTTGATGGTTCAAAAAAAGAAGCTGTCAAATCAATAATTAAGTCCATAGATTAAATATGAGTCTAGATATTACAATTCATTTGATTGATCGTAAAGGAATTTCCCATAAATTAATTGCTCCTACTGACATACAAATGAATCTTATGGAAATTTGTAAATCGTATGAATTGCCCGTCGAAGGAACTTGTGGAGGAATGGCCATGTGTGCTTCTTGCCAATGTTATGTTGAAAGTGATCATATTCTTGCTGAACGTTCGGACGAAGAGGATGCAATGCTTTCAGAGGCTTTTCACGTAAAAAAAAACAGTAGACTAGGTTGTCAGATTCAAATACGTTCAGAAATAGATGGTTTAAAGGTTCGACTAGCTCCTGATAAATAGCGTATTTAGTAAAATTAAAAATAGCATAAAATGGATGTTTATTGTTTTTTCAAAAGAATTCTAAATTCATTTAAATAGTGTTTGTCTTTTAAAGATAGATATGTTAAAAAGCACCAATGTGTATTGTTTGATCTAGATGGTGTAATATTAGATACTACCAAATATTATTATCAGTCGTGGAAAGAAACCGCTAACACTTTTGACTATAATATGACTCTTAAAGAGAATGATCAACTAAAAGGTTAGATGTACAGATTAACTAGAAGCGATTTTGAAAATAGCTAATATAAAAGAAGAACCTAGTGATTTCTAGGAAGCTAATTTTTGTTATCCTGATTTCAACTATATGGATATAAATATTCTTAATAAAATGGTTTAGCTTAAGCTTTTTAAAAAATTAAAAGTTGATGATTAATGTAAAAAAAAGTCATCAAATTTGTATTTTCCTAAACATCTTAAAAAAAATATTATTTTTATAGCAAGATGACTTTTTAGATAAAACCTTAAAAAATATATCAGAATTAGAATAGTTGGAGCGTCCAATTAATCAACATTAGTCTTGGGATCGTATTCTTAGATCTCCGAAAATTAAAAAAGCGAATGTCTTAGAGAAATTTTGTTTTTTGAAAACTATTTCAATCAAGACAGTTTAGAACGACATTTTAATTTTCATAAACCTTTAACTGTTCTCGAATCATTACTTTCCTTGTGTATTCATTCTATTTTAGCAGCTCGTTTGGATAAAATGGAACAAGCTTATGATTTTTATCTTCGTACTTTTCGCTTGGATCTTGATGGTTATAATAAATAAGTGGATGAAGGACTTCATGTATTAAACATGGCTGGAACTTGGATGAGTATATTTAAGGTTTTGGTGGGGTGGGTCTTAAGAATGATGAGTTTCATATTAACCCAAAACTTCCAAAACAATGAAAAGAATAATCATTTAAAATTAACTCTAGAAGAAATCAAGTAAGTATTAAGGTAAATAAATAGAAGACTAATGTTTTTTATGATTATCAAGATTTGGTTGTATTTTGTGATGGAAAAGCAATTGCAAAACAAATAAATTAAATTCATGATGACCTCATTTATAAAAATCAAATAATGTGAACAGATTAAATAAAGTTAATAAAATGAGAAAACCAATTATTTTTTTCTTGGGACTTTTTATAGTTTCCTGTCAAATTAAAAAAGAAGAAGCTCGGAAGCCGATTAAAAAAACAATTATTGAGACTCCTATAGAGCCTATAAATAGTAGCATTATTGCTCATTCTGTTTTATATGAGGCAAATATTCGACAATATTCAAATGAAGGTACTTTTAATGCTTTTGCCAAAGATTTACCAGTTCTAAAAAAAATGGGAGTAAAGATACTCTGGATAATGCCTATCAATCCTATTTCATCTACCAAGAGTAAAGGCCCTTTAGGTAGTTATTATGCAGTTTCTGATTACACTAAAGTAAATCCTGAATTTGGAACTTTAGAAGATTTTAAAGCATTAGTAAAAAAAGCTCATAGTCTAGGTATTTATGTGATTTTAGATTGGGTGGCAGGTCACACAGGATGGGATCATATATGGATAAAAGAAAACAGCGATTTCTACATTAAAAACAGAAAGGGTGAAATTATTGATCCAATTGATTTTAGAACTGGTAAATCTTTTGGTTGGACTGATGTTGCTGATTTAAATTATGACAGTTTTAATATGCGAAAAGCATTAAGAGAAGCTATGGTTTATTGGGTAAAAGAAGTTGATATAGATGGATATCGTATTGATCAAGCTTATGCAGTTCCGTCAGAATTTTATGACAAAACCTTCGCTGCATTAAGAGAGGTTAAGTCTATTTTTTTATTAGCTGAAACTGATATTTATTATCCAGGAGGAATTGAGTTGGTAAATAAATTTGACGCAACTTATGATTGGTCAAGGCATCATTTATCAAAAAATCTGGTTAAAGGCCGTAAGTCAGCAAACGACTATAATCGTCATTTACAAAACAGATTAAAGCTTTATGGGAAAAAGAATATTCTAGTCAATTTTATATCAAATCATGATGAAAACTCATGGAATGGAACTGTAAAAGAAAGTTATGGAAATGCAGATCATGCTTTTACAGTAATGAATTATACAACTCCAGGTATGCCTTTAATCTATTCAGGACAGGAATACGATTTGAATAAAAGATTACGTTTTTTTGAAAAAGATAGTTTTCCTAAAATTGCGGGGAAAACAATGGATCTCTTGAAACAATTAGGTGCATTGAAAAACAATCATAAAGCTCTTGCTTCGGGAGAAAATGGAGGCTCATTTAAAAGGTTAAATACCACAAAAAATAAACAAGTTTATGCTTTTGAAAGAGGTAAAGATGGAGATACTATCATTGTTATTGCAAATTTAAGTAAGAATTATGTTCAATTCACTCTTCCGTACGATGGAATGTTTAAACGCTACCAAGATTTTAAAGTGAAGCAATTATCTTCTACTTATCAATATGATATGAAACCATGGGAGTTTTGGATATTGATTCAATAATTTCACGAAATATCAAAAAAAAATGAAATATTTTTCAATAATATTTTTTGTCAGTATTATAATTACTCAATGTGATACAATAAAAAATCCATTAGTCATTGGACACCGAGGTGCCAAAGGACATCTGGCTGAAAACACATTACCTTCTATCGAAAAAGCAATTGAATTAGGGGTCGACGGAGTTGAAATTGATGTTTTTCGATGTGCTTCTGGAGAGCTAATTGTATTTCATGATAAAACTCTTGATAACTTAACTAATTCATCCGGATATATTGAAGACTTAGATTTAGATTCAATAAAGAAAATAAATGTATTAAATGGTTTTTCCATCCCTACTTTGCAAGATGTTTTAGAATTAATTAATGGACGTGTTTTTTTAAATATTGAATTAAAAGGATCAAATACTGCCTTATTAACAAATCAGCTTCTTGAATTGAACTTTAAGAACGGTTCCTGGAGTCCAAAAGAAATTATTATTTCAAGTTTTGATTGGGGAGAATTAAAAATATTCAAAAATGTAAATAAAAAAGTTTCAATTGCAATACTTACCAGAGACGATCCATTAGATGCTATTCCAATCGCGACTCAATTAAATGCTAAAGCTATTAATCCTGATTTCAAATCATTAAATAAAGAGATAGTTGAAAAGATTCATCAAGCTGGTTTTAAAATATATTCCTGGACGATTAATGACCCAATTGATATTGCTTTGATTACTTCAATGGGAGTGGATGGAATAATTACTGATTTTCCAGAAAGAGTTAATTTAAATTAGATGAAATCATTAATTTAGATAAAATACAGCTGCATTTAATATTGTGGCAAAGCTTACCCAGCCTATATATGGGTAAAGCATAAGTGATGATTTACGATCGACCAAACGGAACCAATAAATGGTACGCTCGATTAAAACCCACAAAATTAGAATTACAATTAGACCTAATAATGGATTTTTCAATCCAAAAAACACCAAAGGCCAAAGACCATTAAAAATTATTTGAGCTCCAAAATGATAAAGAGCAGTTTTTCCCCAGCGATGTTTTCTTCCGAAAAACCATACACGACCAACTGCAATTCCCATTAATATATATAGCAATCCCCAGACCGGTGCAAAAACCCAATTTGGAGGAGAAAAAAAAGGTTTTTCTAAACCTGCATACCAATCATTAATTGCAGATTGTGTAGCGATGCTAGATAACCACCCTACAGCTAAAGAAATAGATATCCCTAAAGTTAATGAAATTATATATTGTGATTTATGTTTTATCATTTACAGTAAAGCTAATCGAAAAAAACCATTTCTAATAATTGTATTACTTAACATTACAATTGAAATAGTATCTTTGAGACACATGGATACAACTCATTTTATTTCTGAAACAGCTTCACCAGTTATTTTTAAAACATCATGGCAAGCACCAAGTAATATAGCTTTAGTTAAGTATTGGGGAAAACACGAACTCCAACTTCCGAAAAACCCCTCCTTAAGCTTTACGTTATCATCTTGTATAACAGAAACCAATGTAGAATTTCAGCCTCATAAAAAAAATTACTTCGATTTTGAGTTTTATTTTGATGGTGAATTAAAACCAGAATTTAAACCAAAATTAAAAATCTTTTTTGATAGAATTTATCAATACATTCCTTGGATAAGTAATTATAAAATGGAAATATGGAGTAAAAATTCATTTCCGCATAGCAGTGGAATTGCATCATCTGCTTCTTCAATGGCTGCGCTTTCTTTATGCTTAATGGATTTAGAACGTGAGTTATTCCCTTCAGTTTCAATAAATTTTTTTAATCAAAAAGCTTCTTTTTTATCCCGTTTAGGATCTGGAAGTGCAGCACGAAGTATTAAAGGACCAATAACAATTTGGGGAGAGAGTAAATCCTTAAATTTAAGTTCAAATCTTTATGCTATTTCTTTTGAAGATGATATTAACCCTATTTTTAAAAACTATCAAGACACTATTTTAATTGTTGACAAAGGAAGTAAGCTTGTGTCTAGTTCACAGGGGCATAATTTAATGCATGGACATCCTTTTGCTAAAAATCGTTTTAACCAAGCATCAAAGCATTTATTGGAGTTGACATCGGTTTTGAAAACAGGTGATTTAGAAAACTTCATGAATATTGTTGAGATAGAAGCGTTGTCTCTTCATTCTATGATGATGACCTCGGATCCATATTTTATTTTAATGCAGCCTAACACCTTGGCTATTATTCAGAAAATCTGGGAGTTTAGAAAAAACACTAATATTCCTTTGTGTTTTACTCTTGATGCTGGTGCAAACGTTCATTTACTTTATCCCAAAATAAATAAATTTGAAATCCATAAATTCATTAAAGGGGAGTTGTTAATGTTTTGTCAAGACGGAAATTACATACAAGACGAGGTTGGAGAAGGCGCTAAAAAACGTAAATTTGAATTTTAATTATAATCTTTTGACAAATAATAATTTAGAATAAGATTAAAATAGTAATGTAATTTATGAAAGGGCCTTTATTTTTTGCTAAAATCCTATTGTTTGGTGAATACGGAATCATCAAGGATTCTAAAGGACTTTCCATTCCTTATAATTTTTACAGAGGAGCCTTAAAAGTTCCTAATTCAGATTCTTCAGTAAATATTGATTCTCACATAAAATTAGCGGCTTTTGTAAATCATCTAAAAACAATTAATACGGAACTTGTTCAGTTTGACTGGAATTGTTTAGAATCTGATCTTGATCGTAAAATGTATTTTGACAGTACTATTCCTCAAGGCTATGGTATTGGAAGTAGTGGTGCTTTAGTTGCCGCAATATATGATCAATATGCATTTCAAAAAATTACAGTTTTAGAAAATTTAACAAAAGAAAAACTTCAGCTTTTAAAAACAATTTTCGCTCAAATGGAATCTTTTTTCCATGGAAAATCATCTGGATTAGATCCTTTAAATAGTTATTTAAGTTTACCTATTTTGATTAATTCTAATAAAAACATACAAACTACAGGAATTCCCTCTCAAACGACTAACGGAAAAGGAGCTGTTTTTTTATTAAATAGTGGAATTACAAGTGAGACTGCCCCCATGGTCTCTATTTTTATAGAGAACATGAAAGAAGAGGCTTTTAGTACAATGATGCGTGAACAATTCATTAAACATACAGACTACTGTGTAGAAGATTTTCTCAAAGGAAATTTTAGTTCATTGTTTAGAAATATTAAAATTTTATCTTCTTTGGTATTAAATAATTTTAAGCCCATGATCCCTAATTCTTTTCATGATCTATGGAGAAAAGGTATTGAAACTAATGACTATTATTTAAAACTTTGTGGATCTGGTGGTGGTGGATTTATTTTAGGCTTTACTCAAGATTTTCAAAAAGCAGAAGATGCTTTAAAGGAATTTCCATTGGAAGTGGTTTACCGATTTTAAACAGAGCGGTATGCTTTTTTTTAAAAAAAATCAAAAAAATATTCTAAAATTAATCAGTCTATTTACTCTCATAAGGGGATATAATATTTTCGTTCTAATTTTAGCTCAATACCTTACTGCTAAATATATTTTGGTACCTGATAACTCTTGGAATAGTCTATTTTTAGATTTTCATTTTTTTAGTGTTATTGTAGCTTCAGCTTTGACAACGGCAGCAGGTTATATCAGCAATAATTTTTATGATGCAGCTAAAGATCAAATTAACCGACCGAAAAAATATATTCTAGAACACTTAGTTTCTCAAAAAATTCATTTTTTCTTATTTTTTTTACTCAACACAATTGCACTTATTTTTGCATATGCTGTTTCTTTTTATGCTTTTCTATTTTTTCTATTTTATATATTATCTATATGGCTTTATAGTAGTATGATTAAAAGATTATTCTGGTTAAGTAATCTATTTTCGGCCTTGTTAATGATTCTTCCTTTTTGGGCAATCACATTATATTTTAAAAACTTCGAAGAAGTTGTTTTTTATCTAGCAGGATATTTATTCTTTCTGATTTTAGCTCGTGATATAGTTAAAGACTTAGAGAGTTTAAAAGGTGACTGGACTCAAAGATATCAATCACTTCCTGTTGTTTTTGATTCAACTAAAACGAAATGGATAATTAGCATAATTATTTTACTGAGTTTTATCCCTAATTATCACTTATTTAAACAACCATTAGGCCTGATGAATTACTACTTTATATTGAGTGTACCCTTTCAGGCTTTTGTTTTATTATTCTTATGGCTTGCAACTAACCAAAAGATGTACCTTTGGATTCATAACTTAATTAAGTTATGGATTTTAGTTGGAGTTATTGGTATTGCATTTATTTAACAAAATCTAGAAAAGAACCCCATATTATTTTTTATAATGAAATCAAAGTACAATTCTTCAAAGCCTGTTGTCTCTAAAACACCAATTTTACTAAAAGAAACTATTCGTTTAAATAAATTTTTATCTAACGCTGGAATATGTTCTAGAAGAGAAGCTGATGAACATATCGCGATGGGCTTGGTCCATGTCAATGGAAAAGTAATTACTGAAATGGGATATCAGGTAAAACTTTCAGATGAAGTCAAGTTTGATGGATCACGTATACAAAAAACGCAAACAGTTTATTTACTTCTAAATAAACCAAAGGGTTTTTTAGCTACTCCACAAGGTGGTAAAATAAATAAATCAGTTCAAGATCTAATTCGTTCAGGAGTTAAATCAAAAGTCCCAGCTGTTGGTGATATGGGACGCCCAATGACTGGTTTACTTTTTTTTACTAATGATGAGGTTTTGAGAAAAAAACTAAATAATTCTGCTTTTATTCCTATGGTTTATAAAGTTGTTTTGGAAAAAAGCATTACAACTAATATGATGAAGCAATTGAAAGAGGGGCTTTTAGTTTTTGATAAAACTCAAAAAATAAATAAAATCAGTCATGTTGATGGTAAATCTAAAAATGAAGTAGGTATTGAAGTTCATTCACTTAGTCCAGCTATAATAGTAAAACTTTTTGAAGCAGTAGGGTGTAAATTAATTAATTTGGATCGAGTTGCCTACGGTGGTTTTACTAAAAAGGACCTACCTAGGGGAAATTGGAGAATGCTGAATACTAAAGAGATCGGCTTTTTGAAAATGCTCCCATAAAAAAGGTCCTTTCATTAATTCCAAAATTAAACACCCATATACAAGTAGGTAAGACGTTAGTTGTATAGGAAGGACTTCTCGGACTTCTTCTAAACCATATGCACTATAGCTCCAGAAGACAGTTAGACTCCATATTATTGGAAAAGCATAACCACTTAAAATTCCTAACATAATCAAATTAATTATGTACCATGGATGCACTGTTGTTGAAATAAAAAAGTAAGAACTTAATAAGAATAACATGTTTTTAAAAAGTAATTTCATGTTACGATTTGAAGGCAAAAATGTAAAAACAATAATTATTCCTACATTAATATAAGGAGTCACTTTACCTAATTGTTTTATGATATTATATCCTTTGACTTCATAACCAATTGCACGAACTATATTATATATACTTCCGTTAAACTCAAAGCTAGTGAACCAAAGATCAATAGTTTCTTTGTAATGGATTAGCATTTCACCTTCATAAAATGGAAGCCATAAGCACAATGAGAAAATAAGTAATGATAAGCTAAAAAATAAAAATTTTCTTACTCCTAGGAAATGGTAAAATAATGGAAAAACGAGTAGGGGTATAAGTTTGGTAGCTATTGATAAACTTAAGAAAAAACCTCCCAGAATAGTCTTTTTTTGAATAATGTATAAACAGGAAATCAATGTAAAACAAACCATCAAACCTTCACCATGAAGATTTCCTATGCCCTCTATAATTAATAAAGGATTTAAAAAATACCAAGCAATATACTCTGGAGCTAAATTAACCCTTTCCAATAATTTAATTCCGATAAAATATGTGATTATATCTCCTCCAAAATAAATTAATTTTAAAATATATACAGGAAAATCTAGATCAAAATAATTAAAATAACCTAATATTTTATATAGATATTGACTAAATGGTGGGTAATTAGAATAATTCCCAGCACTTAGACTACCCATTTTTTGATAGAGTAGATCTGCATTCGGAAAATCTATAATTTCAATTAATGATTTTGGAGTAAATAGATATGGATTAATCCCTAACAATTGAATACTTCCATCCCAAATGAATCGATAAAAATCCTGTGATAGCTCTGGAACATTATACATGAAGATCATTCGAGAAAATATTCCTAAAATAAAGATCAAACTAAGAGAGCTATAATTTTTAATCCAAAACCATAGTAGTGCGAAAAGCACAGAAAAAACTACTAGAAGTTGGACTGTTTGATTTCTAATAACTTCATTAGCTAGAATATAAAAACCACATAAAATAAATAAAGGAATAATAAACTTTAAAGACCAGTTTATCGTTTTCATAAATTATTTGATCTTTTTAATCCGAAATATGAAATACTTCCAAAGCCAATGAATAATAGAAAATGAAAAGGGAATAAACCAAAATCCCCTTTTTCAGAGACCCCAAAAGCACTAATTAATCCAAATAGAAAATATAAAGAAAAGCCTAATTCAATAAAGCTGTAATTTGATTTTTTCTCAATGTTATACTTGTTGATTTTCTTTTCTTTTCTTTGAGTTATATTAAACTTTGGAGTACGGATGAAAGGACTTTTCTTTCCCCAATGCCCTTCCAACACGGCAATTGAATTATGTACTGAAAACCCCATTATAAGGCTATAAAACATTAAAAACCTTTTTATGTAATTCATGAATGATAAAAGACCTCCTCCAAATATTTTTTTATGAATAAACCAATAACAGATAAAAAATATCAGTGTACTTAAAACAAATAAAATATTAAAATTAAAAAGGGTTTGTAATTCAGGATATTTATTTTTTATATATAATATGGGCACACTTAATATGGAAACAATCATTACGTTCAAAAACATTGTACTATTTAGGAGATGAAAAAGTGCATTAAATTTTACAATAATTGATATATTGGATGATTTAAATACAGCACCAATATTTTTTTTAAAGTTTTCAGCTCCTCCTTTATTCCATCTAAATTGTTGTGAACGAATTGCATTTAAAGTAATTGGTAATTCTGCAGGAGTTATCACATCATCTAAATATTTAAATTCCCATTTTTTGAGTTGTGCACGATAGCTAATATCTAAATCTTCTGTTAAAGTATCTCCTTCCCAATTACCAGCATCTAAAATGCATTTTTTCCTCCATACTCCTGCTGTTCCATTAAAATTAATAAAGAATTTTTGTTGGTTTCTTCCGATCTGTTCCAAAAGAAAATGAGCATCTAATGCGAAGGCTTGAATCTTTGTTAAAACAGAATAATTTCTATTTAAATGGCCCCAGCGGGTTTGAACAACTCCAATTTTAACATCATCAAAATTAGGTATTGTTTTCAACAGCCAATCAGGTTGAGGTAGAAAATCAGCGTCAAAAATTGCAATAAATTCACCAGTAGCTGATTTTAGTCCATTTTTTAGGGCCCCAGCTTTAAAATTCTCTCGATTTACTCGAGTAATATGTTCTATTAGTGATCCTTTTTTTTGATATTTTAATACTGTATTTCTGGTTAAATTCAAAGATTCATCCGTTGAATCATCCAAAACTTGAATCTGGATTTTGCCTTTCGGGTAATTTAATTTTGTAATACATTCTATGAGCCTTTCTACCACATAGAGTTCATTGTATATAGGTAATTGTATGGTTACAAAAGGAAGATTCTTAGGAAGGCTTGGTATTGATTTTTTTTTCTTTTGATAGCTTATAAAATAACGGAGCATATTTAGTTGTGTCAGACTATATATAAAAATAAAAATCAAACATAAAATATAGATACCAAGTATTCCAAAGGAAAAATATTTTATTATTCCAGCCCAAGCTATTTCCATTTTGAAAAATAAAATTTACCTATCCAAGTTAAAATTTTATATCCTGCCATTATTGTTCCTTTAAATGTTCCTGACACTTTTGATATTCCAATTCTTTTTCTGTAACGAACAGGAATTTCTATGTAAGATAACTCTCTTCTAAGAACTTTAAGTTGCATTTCTACTGTCCATCCATAGGTTTTATCTTGCATTTCAAGATTAATTAATTCTTTCCATCGGATTGCTCGAAATGGCCCAAGGTCTGTAAAAGTACTATTATATAAAATACGCATTAAAAAACATGCAAGCCCATTTCCAAATCTTTGTTGTGGAGTCAAAGATCCTGGTTCGCGTAATTCCTTTATTCGAGATCCAATTACAAAATCCATTTTATCATTAATAATGGGGGCTATGATTTTATCAAGATCATCGGGGAAGTCAGAAAAGTCGCCATCAAGAAAAACAACAATATCTGGAGGATTCGTTTTTAAATAATTTATTCCTTTTAGACAAGCAAAACCATATCCTTTTTTACATTCGTTAAGTAAAACAGCTCCTTTTTTTTTAACAATTTCGGGAGTAAGATCTGTTGAACCGTTATCGACAACTAATATTTGGCTGACTAGTTTAGGTATAGCATCAATAACGTAACCAATAGATTGGGATTCATTTAAAGCAGGTATAATTACTGCGATTGATTTCAAATCAATTTATTTCTATTGTTTAAGTTCGATTTTCTGTTGTGGTACAATATATTCATCAAAGTACCAAGTTGACCAAGATTCTAATGTTAAGAAAAAGATTACTCCAAATAAAGCTAATAAAGTTAATAATAAAATTAAATTTAAACGTTTACGTTTAGGTTCGATTGAACACTGATTTTGTTTTTTTTTAAATATAAAAAAAGCTAATACTCCAATTCCAACTGCAACAATCCTTAAGATTAATGATCCAAGTCCTAAGGATCCGTCAGGTGCATAGAAAAAATCAGCAAATGATATTGCGACTACACCACCCATTATTCCCAACATAAACAATACAGCAGGAGCAACACAGCATATCATTCCTGTAATAGCAGAAATTAGAGCATACTTTAGAGACCATTCGAAAACATTAGGTTTTTTTATCATTATTGAATTTTTATCATCTAAGCCACTATTTTTGTTTTAATAAAATAGAAAAGTAAAATTACGTATTCTTTTATATTCATTTGTACTTTTAGTTAGAGATTAATCTATCGTTAGGCTAAAACATCATTCTTTTTTATATCAAAAAAAAATGAGTCAAGACGATTCATTATATAAGCTTGAATGAGAGTTAAGTGATGAATTAACTAAATTATTTATTTTAAAACGGATTCATTGAGGTCCCAATTATAAATAAAATAATTAATTTTTGGCTTATTCAGGCTAATACCAGTATAATTCTGAATAAAAATATAAACTTGATCTCTTGTTCCAAAATCATTTTTAAATTTTTTGAAAATTTCAGAGAGCTTTAGTTGACTGGATGATATTTTATTTTTTGTTGAATCTTTAAGAAAGTCATTAGTTATTTTTATCAGTTGATTTTCTAGATTTCTTTCTTGAAATGCTTGATTCAGTAGTCTAGGGCTTGATTTTGAAGTAAAATTAATTGCAAAATGAATCCTTGGCTCATTCATTTTTCTTAAAATTTTATTTTTAATATCTCCTAAGCTGTATTCTTTATTTAATGACGAAAAGCATTTGATTTCCTGTAGACTATTTATGTTATGTATGCTTTTTATTGGATAATTTTTTAAAATTAATTGAACAGTCAAAGCATTGTGTAAATTTATCCAAAAAGCTAATTTTTGATTTTTTGAATCTTTATCTTTTGGATGGAATCCTTTGAGTGTTCTGATATAAGTGTCTAAATTATCTTGCTCAAAAATCCATGCTTTATAATTTACTTGACCATTTTCAGAAACAAATTTATTTAGCATTTGATTCCACCGGTGATGAATATTTTTTTGTGCATTTAACGACAAGAAAAACAAACAAAAAAAGAATATGAGTTTTGATTTCATTTTTTCATTGTTAATTTTTAACAGCAACCACCTCCGTCATAATGAAATGTAGAATTTGAAATAAAAATGTCATTTCTGTTTAATTTTCCTAAATATTTTGCTGTTTTATCACAAATTGTCAAAGGTTGATTTTGTAGAAGGACATGTCCTTTTTTGTCATCTAAAAAATCGTCATCTCCAAAATAGATTGCCGATTTGCCTGTAAATACACATGGACCATCACTAGGCATAGGATCTTTAATTGCACAAATCTCAATACTTTCAATATAGATTATTTCTTTAGTAGGGTAATGTTTAGGATCTAAAATACGATAGGGGCGTCTGGCACGAATTTCAATTGTTCCGAACCCTACAGCAGTTAACATACCTATATACTCAGTTAATGAAATTGAGCCTGAAAGGCATAATGCCCGAAGACGATCATCATTTCGTAATGTTTCGTTCATTGGTTGTTCGCAAATTGGATCACTCATAACTAATCGTCCATTTGGTTTTAAAACTCTATACATTTCTTGAAGTGCCTTTTTTAATTCATCTAGTTTAAAAATATTAAATAAACAATTTTGTGCCGCAACATCAATCGAGTTGTTTTTAACTGGTAGTTTTAAAGCATCTCCTTTTTCTATGCGAACAAAATCCGATTTAAACCAAATATTTTGTAATTCAGCTTCTACAAAATTGTTTTTACAAGCTTTTAGCATTTCATCGACAATATCGATTCCAATAACACCTTCTTTTTGTCTAGAAAAATAACTGAACTGTAATAGCTCCATCCCACCACCAATACCTACATAAAGTATTTTTGGATTATTAATTAAATCTCTTGGATGAACTGTGCTTCCACAACCGTAATTCATTTCCTGCATAATAGAAGGAATTTTTAATTCTGGAAATTGCCAAATAGGGGTGGTAGTGCAGCATAATCCAACATCTGGACTTAAAGCAGCATTTTTATATATATCTTTAGTAGTCTTAAGGTAATTCATCTTTTAGTTTTATTGAAATATAAAGGATTTAAGTCCCTACAACAAGTCCTTTAATAATTTTCACAAGGTCTTTTTCTCCTCTCTTTGCCATATCCATAATCTCTTTGATATTAATTAGTTGAAGATCATCAGGATCACATTTATCAGTAAGAACCGAAATAGCTAAAACACGAATACCTAATTGACGAGCAACAATAACCTCAGGAACAGTAGACATTCCTACTGCATCTGCTCCAATAATTTTTAGATATCGATACTCTGCAGCTGTTTCTAATTGAGGACCTATTACAGAAGCATAAACTCCTTGTTGTAAAATTATTCCTTCTTTTTTAGCAATATCAACAGTCTTTAATATAAGATTGGAGTCATAAGGATTACTCATATCAACAAAACGTTCTCCTAAATCACCTATATTTCTTATGGCTAATGGAGATCCACCTTGAAGATTAATATGATCTTTTATCAACATTAATTGTCCCTTTTTAAAATTGAGATCAATAGCACCAGCAGCATTGCTTAAGATTAATTCACTTCCGCCTAAAGCCTTAAAAACACGAACTAAATAAGTGATTTCAAAATAGTCATAGCCTTCGTAAAGATGAAAGCGTCCCTGAAATATAATAATGGGTTTTCCCCTTAAAGTCCCATATATAATAAATCCCTTCTGAAACTTCTGAGTTACAACTGGAAAATAGGGGATATCAGTATAAGAAATTTGCTTTAAAATTTTTATTTGAGAAACTAAATCATGAAGTCCCGTTCCTAAAACAATTCCCATTTTTACTATTGGAATTCCTTTTTTTTTTAAATATAAAATACTTTCTTCAATTTTATTTTTCATTAAAATGATGTTTTAATTTATTAAGCAGATTAGGGTGCTTCTTTAAATCTTCTAAAAGATCTATATCGTTTTTTTCTTTCAAAAAGCTAACCTTGTAGTTTTTCAAATCCTTTAATGTTTCTTTTAAAACAGTTTGACTACCCCATTTTTTATTTTGAAATATATCTGGAATCATTTTCTTTATTCCAAGAAGATAATAGCCTCCATCAGATGCAGGACCAATTACTATATCAGAGTTATTAAGATCCTTAAATGCCTTTTTAATGTTTTCCTGATTTAGATCCCACATATCAGTCCCTATTATAATGATTTGATTAAAACCTTTTTCGAATTCTGTAGATATGGCATTAGCCATCCGTTCACCAAGATCAATTCCTTCTTGAGGGTGTTTTTCACAATTAAGAAATAATTGATCAAAAAAATCAGTTCTATCACCTAAATAATATACTACAACATTTTGTTGAATAGATTGAATTGCAATTTTAGTTTTTTTAAGTAATTGTTTATAAACCCATAATGTTTTTATGTCCCCTAATTTATCAGCAAGTCTTGACTTTACACTACCTAGTATAGGAGTTTTAGCAAAAACGATTAGAATAGATTTCATTATTTTTTAATTTATTCGTATTCCAAATGCCCGAAAGTAATTTTAAACAATTTACACTCAATTACTTCTTTTTTTAAAGATAAAAAACTCAAATCTTAAATGATGTAATAGAGTAATTTTATCTAGTTTATTTTTTAATATCAAAAAAATGAAACATTAAAAAGACAATAATTAGGTATTAGAACGAATCTATTTTACTAAAATTCTGTTTTATTAAACTGTTTAAGATTAGTTTTTTGTTAAGCAAATTATTTTGTTCATCTTGTAAAAAAAAATTATGAATAATCCATATTATCAGTCCCAAGACTTGAAAAAATTTAAAAAAATTAGTGATTGGTCTCCAAAACTTGGTAAAAATTTCTTTAACTATTATAATAGTGTGTTTGATGAAGGTGTGCTATCTTCTAGAGAAAAATCTTTGATAGCTCTTGCTGTTTCCCATACCGTTCAATGCCCTTATTGTATTGATGCATATACCCAAGATGGTCTTCAACGTGGAATAGACAAAGAAGAAATGATGGAGGCTGTTCATGTAGCGGCTGCTATTCGAGGTGGAGCATCACTTGTTCATGGTGTTCAAATGATGGAAGTCTACAATAAACGAAGCATGTAATGGGGAACAAATCCTTAAAAAAACTTAATAACCCTCTCTCATCTCCTGAATTTCAACTGAATTTTTTGAGTAATGGTGTTTTTGCTACTGGAGAATTACCAGCTTTTCAAGATCGTATTACAGAAACAGGAAAACCATTTCTGTATCCTAAATCATTAGAAATTCTCCAAATAAATTTAGGTTATATGTGTAATCAGGTTTGTGCTCATTGTCATGTTGATGCTGGACCAGATCGAAAAGAAATGATGACGCGTATTACTCTAAAAAAATGTTTAGATTTGATTACAACTACTCCGGTGAAAACGCTTGATCTTACTGGTGGAGCTCCCGAAATGCATCCTAATTTCCGTTGGTTTGTTTCAGAAGCTTTTAAACTGGGAATTGAAGACTTTATCGTGCGTTCCAATTTAACTATTCTAAGGGCAAATAAAAAATATTATGACCTTCCTGAATTTTTTAAAGCACATAATATTCATGTTATATCTTCATTGCCTTTTTATAAAAAAGAAAAAACTGACAGACAAAGGGGGAGTGGGGTATTTGTAAAATCTATTGAAGCACTTCAAGAACTTAATGCAGTTGGTTATGGAATGCCCAAAACAGGCTTGCAATTGGACTTGGTTTACAATCCTTCAGGTGCATTTTTACCAGGAAATCAAAAAGCACTAGAAAATGATTATAAAAAAGCTCTAAATGAAGAATTTGATATTCTTTTTAATCAACTATTTGCAATTACCAATCTGCCTATCAGTCGTTTTTTAGAATATTTGATAGCTTCTGAAAATTATGATGATTATATGAAGTCATTAGTTGAGGCTTTCAATCCAGCAGCTTTGGAAAACGTAATGTGCAGAAATACCCTATCTATTCGTTGGGATGGTTATTTATATGATTGTGATTTTAATCAAATGCTAGATTTAAAAGTAGCAAATCCAATACAACATCTTGATGATTTTGATTTAAACAGTTTGCAAAAAAGGAATATTCGTATTTCTCAGCATTGCTATGGGTGTACTGCAGGATCTGGAAGTAGCTGTCAAGGTTCTGTTGTTTAATTTTTCAGACATTTCAGATTTTCAGGATCTAATACTTTTTATAAAATCATCAATTTTCTGTACTCCCTTTTCTTCTAAAAATTTAATAAATGCGGATCCTATTATTGCTCCTTTTGAATGAATAATTGAAGCGTTATAAGTTTCTTTATTGCTTATTCCAAATCCAACTATAGTTGGAGTTTTAAGATTCATTTCCGAAATCCGATTAAAATAATCCATTTGTATATCACCAATAGTACTTTTAGCTCCTGTTACACTTGAGCTAGAAACCATATAAATAAAACCATTAGAGACTTCATCAATATAATGAATTCTGGAATCTGGAGTTTGAGGAGTAATCAAAAACATATTATATAAATTATATTGTACAAATAAATCTTTGTACTCTTTATGATAAACATCAACAGGAAGGTCTGGAATAATTAAACCATCAATACCAATGGCTTGACAGCGTTTGCAGAATTTTTCAATTCCATACTGCATAATGGGATTGAAATAACCCATTAAAACTAGCGGAATGTTGATATGTCCTCTAATATTTTCTAATTGGTTAAATAAAGTTTCTGTAGTCATGCCGTTCTGAAGCGCCTTGGTAGAGCTTTTTTGTATCGTCGGCCCATCAGCAAGAGGATCCGAAAAAGGTAATCCAATTTCTACCATGTCAACTCCTGAAGCTTGAAGGCTGTTCAAAATAGGGATAGTATCGTCTAAATTGGGGTATCCTGCAGAAAAATATATTGATAATAGTTTTTTGTTTTCTTTAAATTTTTGGTCTATACGATTCATTATAATTTAAAATAATTTATATAAGTGTCCAGGTCTTTATCACCTCTTCCTGAGCAATTAAAAACGATAACTTCATCTGGACCAAATTTTTGGGTATCTAATATTGCAAAAGCATGTGCGGTCTCAATAGCCGGAATAATTCCTTCCATTTGCGAAAGTGTTAATCCCCAATCCATGGCTTCTTGATCAGCAATAGAGAAAAATTCAGCACGTTTACTTCTATATAAATGTGCATGCATAGGTCCCACTCCAGGGTAATCTAAACCTGCTGAAATTGAATAGGGCTCTGTTATTTGTCCATCAGGAGTTTGCATTAATAGTGTTTTACTTCCGTGTATAACTCCCTCTTTTCCTAGAGCAGAAGTTGCAGCACTTTTTCCCGAGTTAATTCCTTTTCCGGCAGCTTCTACTGCAATAATGTTTACACGTTTATCATTGAGGTAGTGATAATATAATCCAGCAGCATTACTTCCTCCTCCCACGCATGCAATTAAGTGATCAGGATAGTCCCTTCCTTCTAATTCTTGTAATTGCCATTTTATTTCTTGACTGATTATTGATTGAAAACGCGCTACCATATCTGGGTATGGATGAGGTCCAACTACAGATCCAATAATATAATGAGTATTTATGGGATTATTGATCCAGTCCCTGATGGCTTCGTTTGTAGCATCTTTCAGAGTTTTACTGCCTGATTGGGCAGAACGTACTTCAGCCCCAAGCATTTTCATTCGAGCTACGTTAGGAGCTTGTCTTTTGATGTCATGTTCACCCATATAAACAATACATTCAATACCCATCAAAGCACAAACAGTAGCGGTAGCTACACCGTGTTGTCCAGCACCTGTTTCAGCAATGATTCTATTTTTCCCTAAGCGCTTTGCTAGAAGAATTTGTCCAATAGTATTGTTCACTTTGTGAGCCCCAGTATGACACAAGTCTTCACGTTTTAAGTATATTTTTGTTTTGTATTTTTCAGAAAGGCGTTTTGCGAAATATAGAGGTGTGGGTCGACCAACATAAGATTTAAGAAGGTCGTCAAATTCTTTTTTAAATTCTGGTTCAGAAGATATTTTTAAGTAATTCTCCTTAAGTTCCGTTACATTTGGATATAACATTTCGGGAATAAATGCCCCTCCGAAATCCCCATAATATCCTTTTTCGTCTACATTATAATTCATATAACTGATATTTAAAATCTATTAATTTTTTAATATTTTTTAGAGCAGGTTTGATTTCAAACTTACTATTTACATCAATAGCAAATAAAGGTAATTTAGTTTTCAAAAGCTGCCCAATACTCTCAATGTCATCAAGTCCGATTCCTCCACTTAAAAAGAAAGGTTTTTTAGATGCATAATCATTTAATATAGACCAATCAAAAGCATAGCCGTTTCCTCCGGGAAGTTTTCCTTTAGAATCAAAAAGAAAAAAATCACAATTTGATTCATAAGGTTTTAAAATATTAAAATCAAAAAATTTTTTTATACTAAAAGTTTTTATGACTTCAACTTTAAGTGATTTGATCTGACTACAATATTCAGGAGTTTCTTCTCCGTGTAATTGAACAACTTGAAGTTGATGTTTTTCTACACATGATTTAATGTAATTAAATTTGGCATCTACAAAAACACCTGTTTTTTTTATGTGACTTGGAAGTTTAGGGGTATTTTGACTAACAAAGCGTGAGGATTTTGGCCAAAAAATAAATCCCATATAATCAGGGTGAAGCAATTTTAAATCTTCAATATTTTTTTTGTCACGCATTCCACAAACCTTAAATTTCATTTTATAATTGTTTGATAAAATTAGCTGCAGCAGTTCCAGGGTCATCGGTTTTCATGAAATTTTCACCTATTAAAAATCCTTGATAACCGTAAGTCTTTAATTCTTGAATAGTTTTTACATTGCTTATACCACTTTCAGAAACTTTGATAAATTCATCAGGAATTTTATCAACTAAAGATTTACTTATATCTAAGTCAACTTCAAAGGTCTTTAAGTTTCGATTATTTACTCCTAGTAGATCTAAAGAAGGCATTATTGCTTTTTCTAATTCTTCTATGTTATGTACTTCTAATAAAACCTCAAGACCCAGTTTTTTTGCAAATGTCGAAAAATTCAAAATCTCTTTTTTATTTAATACTGCTGAAATTAATAATATTAAATCTGCACCATTTGCTTTAGCTTCAATTATTTGATAAGTATCAATGATGAAATCTTTTCTAAGTAAAGGGATGTTACTTGAGGCACGAGCAATGGTTAAGTCTTCAAGAGAGCCACCAAAATATTTTCCGTCGGTTAAAATGGACATACCACAAACCCCCGCATTTTCATACCCTTCAGCTACTTCATTAACAGTTAAAGAATTATTTATAGTTTGTTTAGAGGGTGATCTTCTCTTATGTTCCGCTATAATTCCTGATTTACTTTTGCGTATTAGATTAGAAATAGAAATTGTTTTTCTTTCAAAAAGGGGTGAAGATTCCCAATAGCTAAAAGGGAAAACTGACTTACGAAATGCTATCTCATTTTTTTTATCATTAATGATCTGATCGAGAATTGTCATAATAAACTTATTTTTTGAAGTGAAATTAATGCTTGGAGTGCTTTTCCGGAACGTAATGATTCTTTACCAATTTCAAAACCATCCAAAATTGAAACTCCTTTTATAGTTGAAATTGCCATTGCAGCATTAGCACAAACTACATTTTGTTGCGCTTCAGTAGCCTTATTTTTAAGTACATTCATGAAAATTTCCGCAGATGAAGCAACTTCGTTTCCACCTGATATTTCAGATGCTTTCAAAATTGATAAACCAAAATCAGATGGGTTTAATACTCTTTCACTTTGATTACTAATTGCTTTTGTTGATCCAGTTAATGAGATTTCATCATAGCCATCCAGGGAATATAAAACAGTAAAGTTTTGAGAAGTTTTTTGAAATAGATATTGGTAAAGTCTTGCTAACTCGAGATTAAATACTCCTGTTAATTGATTCTTGGGAAATGACGGGTTAACAAGAGGGCCAAGCATATTAAAAAAAGTCTTTACTCCTAGTTCGCGTCTTATAGAAGCAACATTTTTCATCGCTGGATGAAATAAAGGGGCGTGTAAAATACAAATCCCAGCTTTTTCCAAACAACGTCTTAAAACAGATTCGTTATTTGTGAAAGTCACGCCCAAATGTTCTAATACATTACTTGACCCACAGCTAGATGAAACACCATAATTACCGTGTTTTGTTACCTTAATACCTGCCCCTGC
>Ga0307998_1000412_pt1 | contig 24500 bp, 22 predicted proteins | sample Davwhametageno37_FD_203147 | JGI IMG/M metagenome (GOLD analysis project Ga0307998, IMG submission 203147) | Marine microbial communities from Davis Island wharf, Antarctic Ocean - #37 | ecosystem: Environmental > Aquatic > Marine > Unclassified | place: Antarctic Ocean: Davis Island wharf... | reverse complement strand
TCCGGTTATTAGTAGTATTGTTAGTTATTTACCGGGCTTAAAATTACAAAAACTATTGAGATAAATAGAGTTCTAAGCCTCATTTCTTAATTTCAAAAACTTCATAACCACTATGCTCTAACAAGTAAAACGCACGATTTTGATAGCCACCATTGGGGTTGGGTACATAATCAAATCGAGATTCGATGTATTCTGTCTCTCCAATACTATCCGTACTCAACTGTTTCTGATGTACTAAACGCAAAATCACATCCATAGTCACGTCATATCCTCTCAGCGCTTCTCGTTTGGGTAAATCCCCAAAAGAACTAACGTAGAGGGAATCAAATTTCTCTGAACGTTTACTATCATCTGAATACGCACCAGCCGTGTAGGTGAAATTTAAGTTTCCCAATTGCTTTTTGGATATATTGGAATCATCATAGGCATTCGACCTTAGAGTGGTAAACAATTGCACATCGCGTTCTTTCGATACTTGTGAATTAAGTAAAGAGGTTACACTGGCGATAAGTCCTAAGTTTTGAGATTCGAAAACAACCTTATTAAACAAAGTATCTACTAACAAGGAATCTATCAAGTCTGGCACTACGTATCCTCCCAACTCAGGTCGCAAAATCTGAGCAAAAGGAAAAAGGTTATGTAATTGCTTTTCTACTTCCCTGTTCAACGTATCGGTAATAATCAACACATTATATGTAGAATCGAGAACCGTATTTAAGTAGGTGAACATCTTTTCTCTCAACAACTCTGGAGAAGCAACTGACTGATATACGTTGGGTCGACTAATCACAGGGTTAGAAGAAAGTGGTGCTACCATGGGGATCAAGCTGAAGCTATCTTGTAAGGACAAGATATCAAAGTTTGAAGGAATCATTGGACCAATCAAAACGTCTGTTTTGGACCAATCTCTATTTTGAAATTCTGATTGTATATATGCCTTATCATTTTGGGTGTCTAAGACATTCAGAACTACTTCAATCCCCAATTGACCAGCTTCTTTAACCGCCATAACCACACCTGAGTAAAAGTCTAAGGCAAGGGTATGAAGGTTTCTTTTCTTTAAAAGAGTTTTAGTCTTTTCAATAGAATCGAACTCTATTTTATTTGTATTAAAAGGCAACAACAATCCTAAGGTTACTTTAGAATTGAACGGAATAGAATCACGAAAGTCATTCTTTTCAACCAAAAGATCATTCTCTATTTTGAGGTCACCCGCTTGTTCTAATGGAATTTTTAAAATCATTCCCTCTTGTAAACCAGTAGTTTGAATTATGGGGTTTAAGGAAATTAAATCTGCCTGGGCAACACCCAATTTTTTTTCTAAACGATAAAAACCTTCTTTGGGCTTAACCGTATAGTAGTTAAACTCTTTTTCCAATTTCAAGGTTTGAGTTTCTGTACGTTTGGGTACAATAATCTCTTGCCCGATTTTTAAACCAGAAACAACATCTGGATTAAATTGTTCTAATTCCTGAATGGTTATACCGTAACGATAGGCAAGACGCCATTTTGTTTCTTTTGGCTGAACTAAATACATAGACAAACTATCAGGTAAACTTGCTTTAGTTATAGGCCCCGGCTTTTTATAAACTGGAATTTGAAGAATAATTCTTTTCTTCAAACCAATTTTTTTAATCAACGGATTGTACTGTTCAATTTGTTCGATTTGAATATTGTATTTCCGGGCCAATCCATATAAAGTCTCTTTCCTTTTCACTTTATGACGTTCAAAAGAATCTGGTTTGACTTGAGCAGTCAAAGTCAGCGTAAACAACATAAGAAATATTAATACAAGATATTTAATGCGCATATACGAAGTTAAAAATTATTCCCATTCAATCGTTGCTGGTGGTTTGGAGCTGATATCGTATACCACACGATTTACCCCTTGCACTCGATTAATTATATCATTGGAAGTTTTCTGCAAAAACGCATAGGGTAAATCTACCCAGTCAGCAGTCATTCCATCGGTAGATGAAACAGCTCGAAGAGCAACACATTTCTCATAGGTTCGCTCATCGCCCATTACCCCTACACTATTCACGGGAAGTAAAATAGCACCTGCTTGCCATACTTTGTCGTATAGCCCATCAAACTTTAAACCGTTGATAAAAATAGCATCAACCTCTTGTAGCATGCTTACTTTTTCGTGAGTAATATCGCCTATAATACGAATTGCTAAACCTGGTCCCGGAAAAGGATGTCTTCCAATCAACTCTGGATCAATCCCTAAACTTGTTCCTACACGTCTTACTTCGTCTTTGAAAAGCATACGTAAAGGCTCTACTATTTTCAATTTCATATAATCCGGTAAGCCACCTACATTGTGGTGGGACTTGATTGTTGCTGATGGTCCATTAACAGAAATAGACTCAATAACATCAGGATATATTGTTCCTTGTGCCAACCATTTAGCACCATCGATCAATTTAGATTCGTCATCAAAAACATCTATAAAAGTATTTCCTATGGCTTTTCGCTTGGCTTCTGGATCAGAAATTCCAGCTAATTTATCTAAAAAACGTTTCGAAGCATCAACACCTTTAACGTTCAATCCCATGCCGTTGTATTGTTCCAATACACTAGAGAATTCATCTTTACGAAGTAGTCCGTTGTTAACAAAAATACATGTCAATTGATCTCCAATAGCCTGATGCAATAAGATTGCAGCAACAGTAGAATCAACTCCTCCAGATAGGCCTAGTATAACTTTCTCTGATCCGATTTGTTTACGCAACGACTCTAAAGTAATTGAAACAAAAGAATCTGGAGTCCAATCTTGCTTCACTCCAGCAATATCAACTAGAAAATTATACAACAGTTGTTTTCCATCGGTAGTATGATATACTTCTGGGTGAAACTGAATCGCATAAGAAGATTCACCTGCTATTCGATAAGCAGCATTTTCTACATCGGAGGTGCTCGCTAGTCGAACCCCGCCTGTTGGTAATTCTTTTATGGTATCACTATGACTCATCCACACCTGACTTCCCATTTCAATTGAATTGAAAAAAACTTCATCTGAAGCTACAAAGGACAAATTGGCTCGTCCGAACTCTCTTATATTCGAAGGGCTAACTTTTCCTCCTGAAAAATGAGCTAAATATTGTGCTCCGTAACAAACTGAAAGTAAAGGCAGTTTTCCGCGAATTCCAGACAAATCAGGATGTGGTGCATCTTCTGAGCGAACGGAATAAGGGGACCCCGATAAAACGACCGCTTTAAAAGGGCTTAAGTCTTGAGGTGGATTGTTATACGGGTGTATTTCGCAATAGATAAACAACTCTCGGACACGACGTGCAATTAATTGCGTGTACTGCGATCCGAAGTCTAAAATAAGTACTTTTTCTTCCATACGCAAAAATACAATTTAATCTTCGGTCAGAAAAAACTCCAACGAAATTTTAGCAAAAAGAATTAGTCTATAACAATCCAATCGAATTTCAAGGAAAGTGGATCAAGATGTTTCGATAAAAGAGAAAGGATTTCGCTTCCATATTCTAAGTAAAGCTCAGAAAAATTCACTGTTCGTTCTTGGAGTAATTCATTCGGAAAAAGAGCGTCATGTAGCAGGGTTAGACGCTGTACCTGATCAGCAAGCTTACGCTTCTGAGCTTTCAATAAACGTTGTTCTAAGTTATCAATCCCTCTGAACTGTTTTACTTGTTGTGCTTTAACTGCTCCTTCAAAAGAAACATCCGTTTCTAAAACTAAACTTTCTAGATGAACAAACTGTTCTTCTAGTGCTTTTTTAAAAGGCTGAAGATCCAGGTCGATATTACTGATCTGACGTACTTTTTTGTTAATTAAAGAAGAACGCTTTAAAAAAACATCTGCTGGAGTTAACTGTAAACGTTCGATTTTCTCTGCCAGCTTACGAGGTACAAGTACAGCAGCATTTCGGTGCAACAGTAGAGGAAAAGGCACTTTTTGAGATTCAAAATAAGTTTTTAACTCTAGCCAATAAGCCAACTCTCCCCCTCCACCGATATAGCAAAGGTTAGGTAAAATTGTTTCTTGGTATAAAGGGCGCATCAATACATTAGGAGAAAAGCGCTCTGGTGCCTCTTGGAGTTCTTCAAGCAATTCGGTTTGAGTCCAAGACATGGTTCTATATGCATCCACAAATCCATTTGGCGTTCGAACCAAACGTAAGCGATCGGAATCTGTTAGATAAAATAAATTAATTTCCCTCGGATTGACCTGAGGTACATATTCAGAATCATAGTCCGATTGAAGTGTACTGATTGTTTTTTCTACTTCAACTTGGCAGCTACTTGAAAGTAATTCTTCTTCCATCTTAGGAATAAAAATCTGCTTCAAAGGACGATCATCACCATCAAGAATAACCAAACCTTCCGGCTGAAATAATTCATGTACTAGTTTACGAGTGGCTTCTGTAAGTGAGGAAGAAGATAGATAACTCTTCTTTATTAAATTTTTAATTTCTTGCGCGGAAGACGACGAACCCAATTCCTTATCGAATAATGCAAATAACGGCTCCAAGCCATCCAAAGAAAAACGTCCAACCGCTCCAGCTTTTTCGCGATCCCATCTGAAGTTTTTTCGATTGAAATTAAAAAATGAAATTTCATCAAAATCATGATCTTCTGTTGCCATCCAATAAACGGGTACAAAATTAAATTTAGGATGCGCCTTTTTCAATGTTTTGCACAGATTAAGGGTGCTGATTATTTTATATAAAAAATACAAAGGTCCAGTCATCAAATTGAGTTGATGACCTGTTGTAATCGTGAAGGTATTGGGTAAAGCAAAGCGTTGGATATTCATATCTACTGAACTCCCTTTTTGCAATAGTGATCCATATTGACTCACAAGCGATGAAACTAAAATTTCACGTTGATTTTGAGTGAAGCTTTCTTGCTTCTCTAATAACTGAAATTTAAAATTATCTAGGGTAGGCCTGTTGCCATAAAAAGCACTCAACTCCTCTTTGCCTTCAAAAAGATCGCAGATCATTTTTGAAACAAAACCAGTGTCGCGATAAGAAATTTGTTGAGATTGCATAAATAACTTTCGTATTGGTAAAGATATTCCTTATCGAGGAAATATAAAAATATCAGATAAATTTTATCTTTACCGTCAACTTAACGACCACACCATGAAAAACATCTTCCTGAGCCTCTTTTTTTATTGCTCTTTTACCATCGTATTTGCTCAAAATATACCTTCGCCAAGCGAGTTTTTGGGTTATGAATTAGGAACACAGTTCACTAGACATCATCAAGTTGTAGCCTATTTCAATGCAGTTGCTACTGCATCTGACCAAGTGAATTTATCATCATACGGTACAACCTATGAAGGAAGATCTTTACAATTAGCATCTATTTCAAGTGCTGAAAATTTATCTAAGCTCGGCGAAATTCAGGAAAACCATTTAATACAATCAGGTTTAAAAGAAGGAACGGCTTCTTCTTTAGCGCGAAAGAGCGTTGTTTGGCTGAGTTATAATGTTCACGGAAATGAAGCGGTGGGTACAGAGGCCGCAATGAAAACCATCTATACCTTAGTTACTGAAAAAGTTGCATGGCTTGAGAACCTTGTGGTACTTATAGATCCATGCATTAATCCTGATGGCCGGGATCGCTATGTCAATTGGTACAACCAAGTAAAAAGCACTCCCTTTGACGGCAAACCCATTGCAAACGAACATTATGAAGATTGGCCAGGAGGAAGATACAATCATTACTTCTTCGACTTGAACCGTGATTGGGCATGGGTGTCTCAAAAAGAAACACAACAACGCCTAAAAGAATACCACAAATGGTATCCACAAATTCATGTTGACTTTCACGAACAAGGTGTTGACAGTCCCTATTATTTTGCTCCTGCAGCTGAACCGTTACATGAAATTGTTACTGATTTTCAAAGAGATTTTCAACATACGATTGGTAAAAACCATGCGCAATATTTTGATCAAGAAGGATGGTCTTATTTCACTAAAGAAGTATTTGACTTGTTATACCCTGGTTATGGCGACACCTACCCTATGTTTCACGGAGCAATCGGAATGACCTACGAACAAGGTGGAAGTGGACGAGCTGGTTTGAGTATCGAAAATGAAATTGGAGACTTTTTGACCTTGAAAGATCGAATAGCACATCACCACACAACAGGCCTTTCTACCGTAGAGATCGCACATAAAAACAGTGCATTACTCAATGCAGAATTCAAACAATACTTCACACCTGCAAAAGCGAAATACGCTACTTATGTTATGGAAGGTGAGCCTAATAAAATTGAAGGACTTAGAAAACTTTTAGACACCCACCACATACCCTACACACACCCTAAAGCAGCCATAAGCATCAAAGGTTGGAATTATGCCAATCAAAAAAAAAGTACTGTTAAAGTCAGCTCCGATGCCTTGGTCCTCGATGGATCTGGGAAAAGAGGTCGCTTAATTCAAGCCCTATTTGAGCCCAATACAATACTATATGATTCCATTACCTACGACATCACTTCCTGGTCACTTCCGTATGCTTATGGACTCAAGGCTATTGCAAGTCAACAAAAAATAGCGAATACAATTCCTTTTCAAAAAGCAGAACCTGTTTCAATTCCAGAAAGTAAAGCCTATGCTTATGCCGCAGCTTGGAGTAGTTTTAAAGATGGTAAATTCCTAGCAGCACTTTTAAAAGAAAAAATAAGAGTTCGATACAATCTTAGACCGCTTAACAATGGAGGAAAGCGTTGGGCAGAAGGAAGTCTTTTTATACTTAAAGGAGAAAATAAAAGTCTACCAGATTTTAATGCAACTTTAAGAAGAATTGCGTCGCAAACAAACCAACATATCAGTCCTATAGCATCTGGATTCTCTGATGAAGGGATCGATTTAGGCTCAAATGAAATGGAGTATATCGCTCCTAAAAGAGTTGGTTTGATCAAAAGTGACAACTCAAACCCACAAGGATATGGAGAGGTATGGCACTTTTTTGAGCAACAACTCAAGTACCCCATTACGCAAATCAGTATAAATCGTTTAAATGATCGAACTCTAGATCAATTTGACGTACTGATTCTCCCTCCTGGTTACTACTCTGATTTTGCTTCTAAAGATTCTGAACTGCTACAATGGATCAGAAAAGGAGGTCGGATTATTGCTTTAGGATCTGCTGTTGGAGCATTTGAAGGACATGATTCTCTTTCCTTGCAACAAAAAGAAAACAATGAAGATACGGATACTCAAAACATTGCATTTGCCGAAGAAGAACGAAATGATATCAGCTCTGCAATCTACGGAAGTATATACGCAGTAGATGTTGACACGACGCATCCTTTAGCCTTTGGTTATGACAAGCAGTATTACAGTTTAAAAAATAGTGAGATATCCTATTCCTTTTTAGATGGAGGTAATGTTGGGAAACTTCCAAAGAACAGTAAACCTTTAGCAGGATTTAGCGGCAGTGAAGCAACCAAACTACAAAGCGAATCTCTCATTTTTGGGATGGAAAGTTTAGGAAGAGGAAGTGTGGTATTTATCGTAGACAACCCCTTATATAGAGGGTTTTGGGAAAATGGAAAACTTTGGGTTGTCAACGCTCTTTTTCACTAGAAAAACCTAAGCAGGCTCAGCGTATAAATCAAAATCAGCTGCCTCAAAAATGGTAAGATCAACGTACTCTCCGTGTTTAAGGTAGTACTTGGTTGCATCAACCAATACTTCATTATCTACATCGGGCGAATCCATTTCTGAACGACCAACAAAAAAATTTCCTTCTTTTCGGTCAATAATACAGCGGAGGGTTTGTCCAAGTTTTTCTTGATTCAATTCCCAAGAAATCTGTGATTGAATTTCCATGATTTCAGAAGAACGACGTTGTTTTTCCTCTTCTGGAACGTCATCAACCAATTGATGTGCGAAGGTGTTCTCTTCATGGCTATAAGTAAAGCATCCTAAACGCTCAAAACGCGTTTCTTTTACCCAAGCTTTTAGCTCTTCGAAGTGCTCCAAAGTTTCTCCAGGGTAACCAACAATCAAACTGGTTCTGATCGTAATTCCAGGAACATGCTTTCTGAATTCTTGAAGTAACTTAGTTGTTTTTGCTTTGGTGGTTCCTCTTCGCATGGATTTCAGAATATCATCTGAAATATGCTGCAAAGGAATATCCAAGTAATTGCAAACTTTAGGCTCGGACTTCATCACATCCAATACATCCAACGGGAATCCAGTTGGAAAAGCATAATGCATTCGAATCCATTCAATTCCTTCTACCTTCGCCAGAGCAAGTAGAAGTTCAGCTAAATTTCTTTTCTTATAAATATCCAACCCGTAATAGGTAAGATCTTGAGCAATTAAGATCAATTCTTTTACACCATTTCGTGCCAGTGTTTCTGCTTGCTTTACTAGATCTTCTATGGGTGTTGATCGGTGTGAACCGCGCATCAATGGAATCGCACAAAACGAACACGGACGGTCACAACCTTCTGATATTTTAAAATACGCAAAGTTTTTGGGCGTAGTTGTCATACGATCTCCTAGCAATTCATGCTTATAGTCGGCTTCTAATGCTTTGAGTAATTGAGGTAATTCGCTAGTTCCAAAATATTGATCTACACTAGGGATCTCTTTTTGCAAATCAGGCTTGTATCGTTCACTTAAACAACCGGTAACAAATACTTTGTCTATTTCGCCTGCTTCTTTACGTTGAATATTATCCAAAATCGTATTGACCGATTCTTCCTTAGCATTATCAATAAAACCACACGTGTTGATGACAACAATATTCCCATCCTCTTCGTGAACTACGTCCTTATCATTCGCTTTGAGTTGCCCCATTAGAACTTCAGAATCGTATATGTTCTTTGAACACCCTAAGGTAATTACGTTGATTTTATTCTTGGTTGTGCTTTTTGTACGCATAAAATTGAATCTATTGAGATGTAGTTCTCAACTGGTTTTTTAATTAGTTGGAAGGTGTGTTTCAAAGAAACGGATCGTTTCTCTTGTTACACTTTCAATATCTTTACTTGTTAAATAAGATGTCATTACATGGTCGCCCGTTTCTGGGAAAGCCATTTTTTCTTTTTGAAAATCTGGGGTACCTAGATGTTCGAACATTTCTAACATAGCATCTACTGAAACTACATCATCTTGGTTTTCTTCATCTTTATAATAATAACCCATAAAAACAGGGACTTTTATTTTAGCATAGGTTTCTGGTGTCATGGCAACTTCAAGTAATTTCTGAAGGTGTGTTATGGACTTCATATGATATCGGGTAGTCCAAAAATTTTCTTTTGGTGAAATTACATTCTGCATAACATGGTACTCGGAACCAGCAGCGGTAGTGGCTATTTCTAATCCCCAAGGAAGTGTAGCAATGCCTACTAATGGATTTATAATTTCAATATTAGGTGAAAACAGCCCAATAGAAACAACTTGTGGGTCATTGCCTAAAATAAGGCTCAGTGTTCCCCCGTTAGAAGTCCCCAAAATAATTACTCGCTCGCCTAGCGTTTTAGCAACAGCTAGTGCTTCGAGCGCACTTGCCAAGTAAGCGTCCGCCGTAAAGTCTTCTAAAGGTGTTTCGCCTGCAATTCCATGACCGAACAAACGTGGGAGGTATAGATTTGCTTTGAAATGTTTTGCAATGTTTTGGTGAAAGGGTGCTCCTTCTTCTGAGCTGGCAGAAAATCCATGAAAGTAGATAACTGCATATTTTGTTTTTTGGGGTATGGAATCGAAGAATTCTATTCGAGCTTGATTCCCTGGCTTGAGGTCCGCAATTGTTGCTTCATGTGAATCGATCCATGTATTTAGTTCTTCAAGGTCTTGTGGTACAATCGGTAAACTTTGATCGAGATTTGGATCACATACTTTTGGCCCAGAAAAATAAACAATAAATAAAAGTCCAAATATACCTAGAAGGATTTTGATAGTATTTTTAATCATATAGTCTTAATTAAAAAAGGAGTGTAGAAAGGCATCTACATTAAAAATTTGCAGATCATCAATTCCTTCTCCTACCCCAATGAATTTGACTGGAATTTGAAAAGCATCTGATATTCCAAGAACTACTCCACCCTTTGCAGTACCATCGAGTTTGGTAACGGCTAGTGAAGTAACTTCTGTTGCTTGTGAAAATTGTTTGGCTTGCTCAAAAGCATTTTGACCTGTAGAACCATCTAAAACCAAAAACACCTCATGCGGAGCCTCGGGTACTACTCGATCCATAACACGTTTTACTTTCGAGAGTTCGTTCATAAGGTTAACCTTATTATGTAAACGTCCAGCTGTATCAATAAGTACAATATCTGCTTCTTGTTTTACAGCAGATTCTAAAGTATCGAAAGCTACAGAAGCTGGATCACTTCCCATTTGTTGTTTTACTAAAGGTACATCCGATCGATCTGCCCATACTTGAAGTTGATCAATCGCACCAGCTCTAAAGGTATCTGCAGCACCTAAAACGACTTTTTTTCCAGCTATTTTAAAATGATGTGCAAGTTTGCCTATGGTAGTTGTTTTTCCAACGCCGTTTACTCCAACAACCATAATTATATGAGGTTTATGGATATAGGAATCTGAAAATGAAAAAGGAATTGGTGGTTGTTGATCAGTAAGAATTTTTGAGATTTCTTCTTTAAGAATTAAGCTCAATTCTTTTGTTCCAAGGTAGTTTTCTTTTGCTACGCGGGCTTCAATAGCATCAATGATTTTAAGGGTTGTGGTAACCCCAACGTCAGCCGTAACGAGAATTTCTTCTAAATCATCCAATAAGGCAACATCAACTTTTGACTTACCTGCTATTGCAGTTCCAAGTTTTGAGAAAAAAGATTTACGCGTGGCCTCCAAGCCCTTGTTTAAGTTCTTTTTTTGGTCTCCAGAAAACAATGATTTTAATAAACTCATGACGTTGTTAAATAAAAAAAGCTACTGTAAAAGTAGCTTTTTTTTGACAGAATAATTAAATTCCATTCAGTGTTTACTCAACCAGTCATTAACTCCATCTGGTGCAGTAATTGTTTCAACGAAAGAATAACTTTTAGCGTCACCTTTCTTTACCATTTTAATTACTTTGGTAAGTCTTTTCGATCCTGTTTGTAGGGTAGCTACTGATTTCTTTGCCATGGTTATTTAATTTCTTTATGAACAGTCATTTTCTTCAAGATCGAATTGAATTTCTTGATTTCCAAACGATCTGGAGTATTCTTTTTATTCTTTGTTGTAATGTAACGCGAGGTTCCGGGTCTTCCAGATTCTTTGTGTTCAGTACATTCAAGTATCACTTGTACACGGTTTCCTTTTCTTGCCATGATCTATATATTAGATGGATTTTCCTTTTGCTCTAGCGTCTTTCATGACGGCAAAGATTCCTTTTCTATTAATTGTTTTTAATACAGAAGCTGTTACTTTTAAGGTAACCCATTTATCTTCTTCAGGGATGAAAAATCTCTTCTTGATAAGGTTAACCTCAAAACGACGCTTTGTTTTATTGATGGCTTTAGAAACATTGTTACCAAACATTGCTCTTTTTCCACTTATTTCACAAACTCTTGACATAATTCCAAACTTTATTATTCTTTTAAAACAGGCTGCAAATTTAACGTTTTTTATGGAGTAACAAAATAGTTTCCCTCAAATTTTAAAGACTTTTTTATGATAAACTGAAGAAAAGCTTTTTTTAGTGCTTTTAATTAGGCAAAGCTTGAATCATATCGGTTTAACCCCGAAGCAAAACCATAATTTAAAAGTATATTTTTAAATTTCAAAAACTAAAAAATATTTTTTAAAACTGCCTAGTAATTTTAGCATCATTTCTACTAAATACACACTTTAATTCAAGAATGTATATTAGTATAAAACACCCTTTAAAAAACTTCTTTATGAAGCAATTCCATCACCTTGTGTACTGCCTTTTCAACAACACGATCTCGGTGCCTCCCCAAATGGAATTCGTGAGAAATAACACCATTTTGTGAAGCCAATGCAATGTAGACCGTTCCAAGTTCAGCATCCGAATCTCCTTTGGAAGGTCCGGCATTGCCTGTAGTAGAAATACCTATCGTTGCACCAAATCGTTCTCGGGCTGCAACAGCCATAGCTTCAGCAACCGGAGCACTTACCACCGAATAGGTGTCAATCAAAGATTGAGAGACCCCTAAGAGGCTTACTTTGACTTCGGCGGCATATGCAACTATTCCTCCTTTGAAGTACGCAGAGGCGCCAGGAATTTGAGTGAATCGATTGGCAATTTTTCCACCAGTACAGCTTTCTGCAAGGGCAAGGGTATTGTTTGTTTTTATGAATTGAGCTTGAAGCTGTTCTTCAATAGAAGCTTCTTCTTCAAAGCCCATTATGATATCCCCTATCAGTGGATATAATTTTTCTATTTCGGCATCTATACGTTGGTCTAGCAAGGCTTGATCTGTTCCTTTTCCAGACAAACGCAAGCGAACTCGTCCCAAGTTCGGAAGATAAGCTAGTTTTATATCCTCAGGCAATTCATTTTCCCATTGCTCTATACGTTCGGCAATCACACTCTCGCCTAAACCATAGGTCAATAAGGTTTTGTGGATGATATAGGGTCGTGTATAATGTTTTTGTAAAGCAGGAATCACTTCATTACTTACCAGCGCTTTCATTTCAAAAGGCACACCAGGTAAAGAAATAATCACGCGGTCATCTACTTCAAACCACATACCCGAGGCAGTTCCGTGAAGATTATTCAGAACCTTAGCTTTAGAAGGAAGTAATGCTTGTTTTCTGTTTTCGTCGTTTATTGGAGTCGGGACATACTTCGCAAACATCTCTTCGATACGCTCCAAAACAATTTTATTCTTCACCAGAACATCATCAAAATAAAAACAGAGTGTGTGTTTTGTTAAATCGTCTTTGGTTGGCCCAAGACCTCCTGTTAAAATAATAACTTGCGCTCTTTTCTGAGCATCATCCAAACAACTTTCGATATGTTCTTTGCGATCTGAAATAGAGGTTATTTGTCCTACTTCAATTCCTATTTTATTCAATTCCTTTGCAATAAAAACGGCATTGGTATTGACTATCTGACCGATAAGAATTTCATCTCCAATACTAACAATTTCTGCGATCATGTTTTATTTCACTTTAATGGAAAATAGTTGACGGCCTTCTAGAGAACCTTCTAAAACATCATTTTCGGTCACCGGACCTACTCCAGCTGGAGTTCCAGTAAAAATAATGTCACCAATTTTTAGAGTAAAAAACTGTGAAACATAGGCTATCAATTCATTTACTTTCCAGATCATTAAAGCGGAAGAAGACTGTTGCACTACAGTTCCGTTTTTACTCATCTCAAACTGCAATTCATCGATATGCGGAAGTTCTGATTTATTCACCCAGTCACCTACTACAGCAGCTCCGTCAAAAGCTTTGGCTTTTTCCCAAGGTAAACCTTTTCCTTTGAGTTTGGCTTGGAGGTCACGTGCAGTAAAATCAATTCCCAAACCTATTTCATCATAGTACTTATGGGAAAATTTTTGCTGAATGTGTTTTCCTATTTTGTTAATTCGAACCAAAACCTCAACTTCATAATGCACATCATCTGAAAATGGAGGAATAAAAAAAGGTTGATTTTTTAATACTAAAGAAGTATCTGGCTTTAAGAAAACAACAGGGTCCTCTGGCCGTTCATTGGCCAATTCTTCGATGTGGTCTGTATAGTTTCGACCAATGCATATTATCTTCATAAATCTAGATTATGTGAACTGAATACGGTGCATTCCGTTTAACTATTTAGCTCCATTGAACTTACTCAATCGTAAAGCTGTTAGAACTTTTTTGGTATATAGTGGGAAATCGGCATTGAGTAACCATCCGAAATAACCCGGTTCTTTTTCCAGAACTCCATCTACTGTTTTACCTTTATGTTTTCCAAATGAAAAACATGCTACGTCTTCTTTATTCAAAACAATAAACCCTGCAACATCAAGAGCGCGCTTGCGGGTAGAGAATTCACTTAGGAAATCTAAGTTGTTTTCTAATTCGTCGTATCGATCAACCTGAGCCAACAAAACCTCATAGGTTGCATCGGTATCTGCCATGGCAGAATGTGCCTTTACGAGTTCTTTATCGCAATAAAACTTGAGCGCAGCACTTAGCGTTCGTTGCTCCATTTTATGAAAAATCGTTTGCACATCGATTGTCTTATGATTCTTAAGATTAAAGTCAACTTCTGCACGCATAAACTCCTCTGCTATTAGAGGAATATCGAAGCGGTCAGAATTAAAACCAGCCCAATCGCAGTCTTTCATGAAATCGTAAATTTCTTTGGAAAGCGCTTTGAAGTTCGGTGCATCTTTAACTTGTTCGTCAGTAATTCCGTGAACATCCGAAGCACCTTTAGGAATAGGCATTTCAGGGTTTACCAACCAGGTTTTCCCCTCTTTGTTTCCGTTAGGCAGTAATTTCAAAACCGCAATTTCTACGATTCGATCATTAACAATACTTACTCCTGTAGTTTCAAGATCAAAAAAGCAAAGTGGTCGTTTGAGGTCAAGTCCCATAGTTCAATATTTAAAAGTCAATTGATGTATCCCATTGTTCCAGTGCATCGGAAACAGCTTTCACAAACTGTCCGCCCATAGCTCCGTTTATAATTCGGTGGTCGTAACTGTGACAGAGCATCATTTTTCTGCGTATTCCGATAAAATCGCCGTTTTCTGTTTCGATTACAGCAGGCATTTTACGTATTACTCCTATTGCCAAAATTCCTACTTGTGGCTGATTGATGATAGGTATTCCTGTGATGGAGCCAAAATTCCCAACATTGGTAAGCGTATAAGTGCCACCTTGCACTTCGTCCGGTTCGAGTTTATTTTCTCGTGCACGAATTGAAAGATCGTTTACGGCTCTAGCCAAACCAACAAGATTGAGATGGTCTGTGTTTTTTATAACGGGTACTATTAAATTTCCATCGCCAAGAGCAGTAGCCATTCCAACGTTAATGACTTTCTTTTGGATGATTGTATTTTCACTAACCGAACTGTTCAATAACGGGAACTCCTTGAGTGCCTGAACTACGGCAGCAATAAAAATAGGGGTAAACGTTAGTTTTTCTTGTTCTCGTTTTTGAAATTTTCCTTTTACACGTTCTCGCCAATCCCATAGATCAGTTACATCGACCTCAACAAAAGACTGAACGTGTGCCGAAATTTTCCGGCTATTGACCATATGATCTGAAATCATTTTACCCATACGGGTCATTTCGATGTGTTGGTCTTGCCCAGAAACTGATACTGAAGCAGGTTTAAGAATATCAATTTGTTTTTCTTTAATCCGAATTTCACTTTGAACTGGAGCTGTTAATTGGTTAGGAGCTACTGTTCGTTTCTTTATATACCCTAAAATATCTTTTTTAGTTACCCTTTCTTTATCACCTGTTCCTAGAATATTTTCCAAATCTTCTAAGGCAATCCCTTCTTCTTTGGCTATATTCTTTACCAAAGGAGAATAAAAGCGACTCGTATCGCTAGACGATATTGTAGGCGTCTGAACAGTTGTTTGGGCAGAAGAAACTGCGGCTTCTATTACAGCTACTGGATCTTCTTTAGGAGTTTCTTTTACTTCTGGAAGCGGCTCAAGAAGCGCTTCTTTTTCAGAGGCCGCGTCTTCACCAGTAATTTCAATAACGGCAATTACATCTCCAACTTGAGCAATTTCGTTGACTTGAAATTTCTTCTCTATTAGTGTTCCTTCTACTTCCGATGGGACATCAGAATCGACCTTGTCAGTCGCAACCTCAACAATTAACTCATCAATTGCAATGTAATCACCCACATCTTTAAGCCAAGTAGTTAACGTTGCTTCTGCAACACTCTCTCCCATTTTCGGTAATTTAAGTAAGTATTTACCCATCGTTTATAGCTTTTTAAAGTGATACAAAGGTATCAAAATTCTTAGAGAGTCTTTCACAAAACACACAGCTTCCTATCCTTGAAGTGAATCTTCATAGGGGATGCGCTTTAGAATACTGCGTCCTAAAGTCACTTCATCGGCATACTCCAATTCATCTCCTACAGGTATTCCGCGTGCTATCGTTGACACCAATACTTCAAAAGCAGTGAGTTGTTTATTGATGTAAAAAATCGTGGTATCTCCTTCCATGGTAGCGCTCAGAGCAAAAATAATTTCTTTAACCTTGCCTAATTTTACTTTTTCAACCAAAGATGTGATTGTTAAATCCTGTGGTCCTACTCCATCAATCGGAGAAATAATACCATTCAAAACGTGGTATTTCCCTTGAAATTGACCCGTATTTTCTATAGCCATTACATCTCGAATATCTTCAACTACACAGATTTGCTCGTCAGTTCGTCTAGGATTTGCACAAATTTCACAAACGGCAGTGTCTGCAATATTGTGGCATTCGGAACAAAAAATAATCTCTGATCGAAACATACTCAATGCTGAAACAATTCCTTCTGTCTGTTCCCTGGGCTGCTTCAACAAATGTAGAACCAACCGCAAAGCTGTTCGCTTTCCAATCCCAGGTAATTGAGACATTTGATCAACGGCAAGTTCTAATAGTTTTGAAGAAAAATCCATACACACAAAAATACAAAATAAACTGTCGTGTAGCTTTATTTTGGAATTTGTAAATGGAAATTAAAAGCAATTCATTTGAAAAACTATGATTGCTATTTCTTTTATACCTTTAACAACTATGATAACACCCATATTCATCCTCACCCTTGTACTATGTTATTTTTCAGTACTGATGCTAATCTCATATCTCACGAGTAAAGAAGATTCAAATAAGGAGTTTTTCACTGCCAACCGAAATTCTTCTTGGTATTTGGTAGCCTTTGGTATGGTAGGAGCCTCTCTCTCTGGAGTGACCTTCATCTCCGTACCGGGTTGGATTGAAGCTTCTCAATTCAGCTATTTCCAAGTAGTCTTGGGCTATATGGTGGGTTACTTTGTTGTAGCCTATGTATTACTTCCTGTTTATTATAAAAATCAGGTTACCTCGATTTACCAATACCTTGATGTCCGTCTTGGAAAAAACAGTCATCGCGCTGGAGCCTTATTCTTTTTTATCTCCCGTGTTTTAGGTGCAGCTTTCCGTTTGTTTTTAGTTGCTATTGTGCTACAACAATTCATTTTCGATGCACTTCATGTGCCGTTTGAAGTTACTGTGATTTTATCCATCGCCCTGATTTGGTTTTACACCCAGCGCGGGGGAATCAAAACCATTGTTTGGACCGACACGCTGCAAACCACCTTGATGATTTTAGCGGTCTTTTTATCCATAATGTACATCAACGAAGAACTTGGATGGAGCATGATGGATTTCTTGAAATCTGCTGAATTTGAACAATACAATTCAGTTTTAGTCACCGACTCTTTTTTGGCTCGGAATCATTTTTTCAAGTCATTCATTGGAGGGATTTTTATTACCATTTGTATGACAGGACTGGATCAGGACATGATGCAGAAAAACTTGAGTTGTCGTAATTTAAAAGATGCACAGAAAAACATGATCGCCTTTAGCTTGGTTTTGGTTGTCGTTACCGGACTCTTTATGCTCCTTGGCGCTCTGCTTTTTATCTATGCTGGAAAAGAAGGTATTCCCCTTCCGCTTATGGACGGAAATCCTAAAACTGATTTACTTTTCCCAGAGATTGCATTGAATGGAAAGCTCGGTTTGGGGGTTGGAATCACCTTTATCTTAGGTCTAATTGCCGCAGCTTATAGCAGTGCAGACAGTGCACTCACCTCTTTAACAACTTCCTTTTGTGTAGACTTTTTAGCGATTGAAAAACAAAATCCCACTAAACAAAAAAGCCTACGAAAGAAAATACATATCGGAATGAGCTTTTTATTGATTCTGGTGGTTATCGCTTTTAAACACATACTAAACACCAACGTGATCGACAGTCTTCTTACGGTTGCTGGATATACATATGGTCCTTTATTAGGCTTGTTTGCCTTTAGCATTTTCACAAAATACACCATCAAAGATCGGTATGTATGGCTTGTAGTGTTTGCCTCAGTTGGTCTTACTAGTGTTCTAGGAAGTGTTGATGCGTCTGTATTAGGTGGTTACCAAATAGGGTATGAATTGTTACCACTGAATGGCTTATTTACATTTGTAGGCTTAATACTGATTCGTAGCAAGCAAGACTAAAGTACAAGACTGTTCGGTTTCAATACCGGCGTCTCGTAAACGTTTTTCAAATACTTCATTCTCTGTTCCAGGATTAAAAATTATCCGATTTGGCTTTAATGTCAATAGATATTCATAATAGCTTTCTTGACGTGCAGGACCCAAATATAATGTTACTGTATCTACATCATTCCAAGACGCTTGATGTTCTGTATGAATTGTTATACCCTCTAACGTACCTTCACGAAAACCTAGAGCATATAGGGGATGATCCGCTGCTTTTAATTTATAAAAAGCTTTGTATGAATAGCTTTCTACGTTTGAAGAAGCGCCTAGAATTAAGGTAGTTTTTGGTGTTTTCTTCATATCTACCAAACCATCATAGAGCTTCCCCAAGTAAATCCACTACCAAATGCGGCGAGTACTACTTTGGAACCTTGTTCGATCTTACCTTCTTCCCATGCTTCGGTTAAAGCAATTGGAATGGAAGCAGCTGTTGTGTTTCCGTAACGCATGATGTTATTATATACTTGATCATCGCGCAGTCCAAATTTATTTTGGATGAATTGCGATATTCTTAAATTTGCTTGATGAGGAACCAGCATATCGATATCACCCGCTTGCCAATTATTCTTTTGCAAACCTTCGTTTATGACTTCTGAAAAGCGGACAACGGCATGCTTAAACACCACTTGACCATTCATATATGGGTAATAACTAAGATCTTCGGGATCGTTTGCGCTAATTATTTCGGGAACCCAACGATTAGTACTTGGTCCAATTAAGGAGAGTTCTTCGGCATAAGAGCCTTCTGAATAGATCTGAGAAGATAAAATCCCACGTTCCATATTGGTCTCTCGAGTAAGAATTGCAGCTCCTGCTCCATCTCCAAAAATAACCGATACGCCACGACCTCTTGAGGTCATATCCAAACCACCAGAATGATTTTCAGCTCCAACGACCAATACATTTTTATACATCCCTGTTTTGATAAACTGATCTGCTGTTGTCAATGCATATATAAAACCACTACATTGGTTTCGAATGTCCATTGCGGGACAGGCGGGAATTCCTAATAAATCTTGAAGCACAACTCCAGATCCTGGGAAATAATAATCAGGACTTAGGGTTGCAAAAAGAATTAAATCGATATCTTCTGCTGCCATATTAGCACGTTCCAAAGCAATCTTGGTTGCTTTTAGCGCCATAGTAGCAGTCGTATTTCCATCCCCTTTTTTGATGTGGCGACGTTCTTTAATACCTGTACGATCGATAATCCACTCGTCAGAGGTATCCATAATTTTAGATAGATCTGCATTGGTTACAATGTTTTCAGGGAGATATTTTCCTAAGCCAATAATTCTAGAATTGTACATGTTTTAAATAGTAGTTAGATATACAAGTAAAGAATAATAGCAGCTAACTCAAAAGAATTAGACGAACTTTTTGTAATTATTTACAACGATATCAGCTTTGAGATCGTGTAGCAAATTATAGAGTCCAAAGAACGTACGATTGATGTACAGAAAATGTCTTGAACCACGATTACCATTTAATTTTCGAATCTGCTCGTCTTGAGATAGACGTTCACTCATCTGAGCAACTTTAAACCAAAAGCTTTCATCCGAAAAGTTAAAGGTCTCGTTATGAAAAGGAAAGGTCAACACGCCTAATAGTTCGTGGAATAAATCCGTTATATAAGCGCTATCTTCTACAGAGTCGTCCGGTCTTAGAATTTCTAGTGTTGTTATTTTATCAATAAAAAAGTCACGGTCTTCCATCGCTTCTTTCTGTGCCAATTCGAAATAAGGGACATAGAAATCTTCCGGAACTTCTTTTATACAACCAAAATCAATAGCAACCAGAGCCCCTGATTTGTCTACCAAAAAGTTTCCAGGATGCGGATCAGCATGCACACGTTTCAAAACGTGCATCTGGTACATATAGAAATCCCATAGAGTTTGTCCAACTATTTTCATTTGCTCAGGATCGTTGTTCTGAGCTGTATACTCTGACAAATGAATACCCTCCATCCAATCCATGGTTAGGATTTTATCGCATGAAAATTTTGGGTAATAGTTAGGGAATTTAAGATTAGGAATCATAGAACAAGCTTCTGTAATTTCCTTACTTTGCTCTAATTCAAGTGCATAGTCAGTTTCTTCTAAAAGCTTCCCTTCTACCTCTTTAAAATACTTTTCCGAATCTTTTCCTCTGAGGTTAAACAAACGAGTAGCTACGGGCTTCACCAAAGTGAGATCTGAGCTAATACTGTTCGCTACTCCTGGGTATTGGATTTTAACTGCTAGTTTTTTACCTTCATTTGTTGCCTTATGAACTTGACCAATACTTGCAGCGTTTACTGATTCTGCAGTAAAGGTGTCGAATATCTCCTCTGGATAATTTCCGAGGTATTGTTTGAATGTTTTTCGAACTAAAGGGCCTGATAATGGTGGAACGGAAAACTGAGCCAGGCTAAATTTATCAACATAGGCGCTTGGCAGTAAGTTTTTCTCCATGCTCAACATCTGAGCAACCTTAAGAGCACTTCCTTTCAAACTCTTCAGTCCATCGTAGATATCCGCAGCATTGTTTTGATCAAAATTTTCTTTGGCCTGTTCGGGATTGGTGATCTTATCCCCAATGTACTTAATGTAATTTCCACCAATTTTAACGCCAGTACTTACTAATTTTCCCGCGCGTTCTAGCTTTCCCGTTGGGATATAATCTAATGTCTTCAATTAATTTTTACTGATTTTTTCTTTCCACAAAAATTTTCCAAGGTCTATTACTGCCTCTAATTGCGTATTGTCAAATACATCAAAAGCTACTGTTATTGATTTTTCAATCGCTGCATCTGTCTTCTCAAACGCAGGCGAAGTATCGTCTAACCAAAATTTCAAGATGAAAAGCAACTGTGACCATGCTGCTTCTGAAAACAAGCCAACCGGATGTTTTGCCAAACTGAGGGATTTGTCGTCATTTCCTTCTTCGATCAATTCAGTTGTAAAAGCTTTAAAGCTCGATCGCAAATGTTTCAGTTGACCCATTGCTGTCATCGTGCTTTCAGAGCCTTTCAAACTAAATAAAACATAACTACGATTCAGAAGAAGCACTTCAAAAAAGGTAAAGTAAAACGTTAACAAACGATCTTTTCTAGTCATCGTTGCAAACCCATCATTTTTATGAAGTACCTGCATGGTGTTTTTAAAAAAAACCTGCCAAATATGGTGTTTTATCGTATCTAAAGAAGCGTACTTCTTATAAAAATCTTGTTCTTCAATTTCATTTGTCTTACAAAATTTATAAACAGAAAGCGGATACTTTTCATGTTCAAGAACACTGTCCATGTAGAGCGAGAGGATGTCTGGTGATTTTTTAGCAGCCATAGAATGATTTATTTTATGCAAAAATACAACTTGTTTATCTTTTTAAGAAAAAAACTAAACAAAAAAAAATGTCAATTTGTCAGCGATTTCATTTTGGTATTTTTTTTGAACTAAGCAAGAAAAATTAAAATCATGTCAAAAGGTAAAATCAATGTTTCTGTTGAGAATATATTCCCTCTCATTAAGAAATTTTTATACAGTGATCACGAAATTTTCTTACGTGAATTAATATCCAATGCAACCGATGCAACACTCAAGTTGAAGCATTTGAGCAATTTAGGAGAACCTACTGGAGAAGTCGGAGATCCGATCATCGAAATCAAACTTGATAAGGAAAACAAAACACTTCATATCATTGACCAAGGAATTGGAATGAGCTCGGAAGAGGTTGAAAAATACATCAACCAGGTTGCCTTCTCAGGTGCCGAGGAGTTTTTGGAACAATACAAAGACAGTGCTGCTGATACGGGTATCATTGGGCATTTTGGTTTAGGTTTTTACTCCGCCTTTATGGTTGCAGAAAAAGTTGAATTGATTACGAAGTCTTTTAAGGATGAACCTGCTGCACATTGGAGTTGTGATGGCTCTCCAGAATTCACTTTAGTGCCACATGACAAAACGGAACGTGGTACCGAAATCATTCTACACATTGCTGAAGATTCGGTTGAATTTTTAGAAAATGTCAAAATAAAAGAATTGCTGAATAAGTACAATAAATTCATGCCGGTTGCTATCAAATTTGGAACTAAGGAAGAAACCCTTCCTATTCCTGAAGGAGCAACAGAAGGTACAGAGGCAGAAAAAGTAACCGTTGACAATATCGTCAATAATCCAAATCCAGCTTGGACACAACAGCCTGCTGATTTGAAAGAAGGTGACTATAATTCTTTTTACCGTGAATTATACCCTGCACAGTTCGAAGAGCCTTTGTTTAACATTCACCTGAATGTAGACTACCCCTTCAACCTAACAGGAATTTTATATTTCCCAAAACTGAGTAATGATCTCAGTATCCAGAAAGACAGAATTCAACTCTACCAAAATCAAGTTTTTGTTACGGATAATGTGGAAGGAATTGTTCCAGAATTTTTGACCATGCTTCGTGGGGTTATCGATTCTCCAGACATTCCATTGAACGTATCCAGAAGTTATTTGCAGGCGGACGGTGCGGTGAAGAAAATAAGCAACTACATCACGCGAAAAGTAGCCGATAAATTGGCAAGTCTTTTCAAAAAAGATCGTGCTGCTTTTGAACAAAAATGGAACGACATCAAAGTTGTTATTGAATACGGAATGCTTTCTGAAGATAAGTTCTTTGAAAAGTCTGACAAATTTGCTCTTTACCCAACTGTAGACGGAAACTATTTCACTTTCGATGAATTGAAAGAAGCTATAAAAGATTTACAGACCGATAAGGACGAAAAATTAGTAATACTCTACGCATCTAATCAAGATGAACAACACTCCTACATAGAAGCTGCAAAAGAAAAAGGCTATCGGGTTTTACTCCTCGATTCTCCTATTGTTCCTCACCTGATTCAAAAGTTAGAAGGTGCCAACGAAAAACTTTCTTTCGCACGAGTAGACGGAGATGCTATCGAAAATCTCATCAAGAAAGACGAAGTAACGGTTTCTAAACTTTCTGATGAAGAAAAAGAAGCGCTGAGTACCCTTATCGAAGCTGTAGTACCAAAAGAAAAATACACCGTTCAACTAGAAGCGCAGAGCAGTTCACAAATTCCGTTTGTACTAACCCAACCCGAATTCATGCGTCGTATGAAAGAAATGCAACAAAATGGTGGTGCAGGCAGCATGTTTGGAAACTTTCCTGAGATACACACCTTGGTAGTCAATACCAATCACCCACTAATAAGTCAAATCTTGAATACCAAGACTGGAAAGAAACGAGAACGTCTAATTCAACAAACCCTAGACCTAGCGCGTTTGTCCCAAAACCTACTCAAAGGGGAAGAGCTAACCAAGTTCATTGTTCGCTCGGTTGATTTAATAAAATAAGTGCGTAAACTAAGGCTGTCTATTCGTACAGCCTTTTTTTTTAAAACTGTTTATATTAGCTAAACTTCATTGTATGAACCAGGACGAAGACTACAAACTAGATAATCCCATTTGGTACGCATTGAACGAAACGCATAAGCAGTATGCAGTTGAGTTTAACGGCTGTAAATTCTACAAGCCGGAATACAGTCCTTTTGGCGGTATGGGTAAAGAAGGAGATACGGCTTTAGCTACCGATCAATATAGCAAACTTACCTCTCTTTTTTATATGGTAGGCGATCCACCGATAGCGGGAAGTGGTGCCCGAATCAAAAAACAGCTGACTGCCAATCAAATGATTCTTTACAAACCCTTTGCATTCGAAATCATAGAAAGGATTGTTGAACTTGAAACTCAAGAACAAAATAAGGAACTCTACGAATTAGTCAACTTAGTGCAACCCGGTTTCATTCGCGAAAGAACAGTGGCAATGGGAACGTATTTCGGAATTTACTCCAAGAAGCAGTTGGTTGCAGTATCTGGTGACCGGGTAGAAATGAATTCTTATTCAGAGGTTAGTGCCGTAGTTACCCATCCTGAATTCCGTAAAAGAGGCTTTGCAAAACAGCTATTAAAACAAACTACAGACAAAATTTTCTCAGACAAAAAAATTCCTATTCTACATGTCGATGAACACAATGCACATGCAATTCAATTGTATGAACAACTTGGTTTTATAACCAGACGGAAAATGGGTTTTTATATGATGGAGGCTGTTTGATTGAGGGTATATAATCTCAATAATCAGCACTTAAAAACATTCAATTACCTAATTAACAGGCCCTAATAAATAAAATTTCACTTCTTATTTTTGGGTCAACCGACAAATGTCGCTATATTTGTTCTAAAATTCGCTTTATGCTTGTAGCTATTACTCCATTAAGTCTAGAACAATAAACTGTTTTCAAGTGGTTAAACTTAAAGAACAACTCATCGGAACGGG
>Ga0307998_1000411_pt1 | contig 24502 bp, 16 predicted proteins | sample Davwhametageno37_FD_203147 | JGI IMG/M metagenome (GOLD analysis project Ga0307998, IMG submission 203147) | Marine microbial communities from Davis Island wharf, Antarctic Ocean - #37 | ecosystem: Environmental > Aquatic > Marine > Unclassified | place: Antarctic Ocean: Davis Island wharf... | reverse complement strand
GACGAAGAGTTTGAATGGTGTATTGAGCAAACTTTATTTGCTTTTAAAGATGGTCAACCATTGAATATGATTTTGGATGATGGTGGAGATCTTACTAATATGGTCTTTGATCTATTTCCAGAATTAACAAAAGATATTAAAGGTCTTTCGGAAGAAACTACAACTGGAGTTCACAGATTGTACGACAGAAAGAAAAATGGAACTTTGGTTATGCCAGCAATTAATGTTAACGATTCGGTTACTAAATCGAAATTTGACAACAAGTATGGCTGTAAAGAATCTTTAGTTGATTCAATTAGAAGAGCTACTGATGTAATGATGGCTGGTAAAGTTGCTGTTGTTTGTGGATATGGTGATGTTGGTAAAGGATCTGCTGCTTCTTTGGCTGGTGCTGGTGCTCGAGTAATTGTTACAGAAATTGATCCGATTTGTGCTTTGCAGGCTGCAATGGACGGGTTTGCTGTTAAGACTCTAGAAAATGCATGTAAAGAGGCGGATATCCTTGTTACTACTACTGGAAACAAAGACATTGTCCAAGCACGTCATTTTGAAGCTTTAAAAGACAAAGCAATCGTATGTAACATTGGTCATTTTGATAATGAAATAGACATGGGTTGGTTAATTAAAAACCATGGGTCTACTAAAATCACTGTTAAACCTCAAGTTGATATTTATAATGTAAACGGAAACGACATTATTATTTTGGCTGAAGGTAGGTTGGTTAATCTTGGTTGTGCTACAGGTCATCCTTCTTTTGTAATGAGTAATTCATTTACAAATCAAGTGTTAGCTCAAATTGAACTTTGGAATAAAAGTGAAAATTACGGAAACGATGTTTATATGCTTCCTAAATATTTGGATGAAAAAGTTGCAAAACTACATCTAGCTAAAATAGGTGTTGAATTAACTACTCTTAGACCAGAACAAGCTGAATATATTGGAGTAAATGTTGAAGGTCCGTATAAAGCAGAACATTACAGATACTAGATTTATTTTGAATAAAAAAAAGGAGAGCAATTGCTCTCCTTTTTTTTATTCATCCAATATTAAACGGATACTCAATATTGTTTTCTATTAGTTTGTAACTCTTAAAACATCCGAAACAACCGATGTTTCATACTGAACCAATGGCATGGTTGCAACACCATCTACGACAGAACCATCAGCCAAGAAAAAACGTGTTCCACTGCAGGAATCTACTGCAAAAAAACTAGTTGAATCAACAGAAACAATTGCGCAATTTTCATCTGAATTTAGAGGAGTATGCCTATCATAAGCGTAATATTTATCCTGCCCTCGATACAATATAATTCCTTTAGACCCACCTATGGAATACCGCCACCCTCCAATGGTTGTTAATTCAAAATTCGCGGGTTCATTTAGGTTAAAGTACAAGTCAACTTGAACTTGAGGAATAGTATTGTTTGCATCCTGATTTCCATTCTTATCCTTCGTACAAGAAAAATGAGTTAATACTAAGAATACAGTTATCAATATTATTTTTATCTTCACCATTATTAATTTTCTTACAAAGATACAATGCATTTTCACATTCTACTTTTAATTTGTCTTCTACTCTTTTCGCCATCCATTAAATCCTACAGCCAAGATAAACCACAAACCACACGAAAAATGAAAAAACGAATTAAAGACCTAAAAAAGAAAAAGAAACAACAAGACGAAGAAACGGTCGATGTCTCGGAAAAATTAAGGGAAAGACATCGGGAAAACCAGAATAAGGCAACAAAAAAGAGAATGAAGAAAAACAAAAAAAAAGCCAAAAGAATAAATCAAAATAAAAGAGAGCTTTTTTTAAATCGCTGGTGGCGAAAAATTTCTGTCTCGATCAAGACAGTTTTCAGAAAAAAAAGTTAACACAAAATACGTTAATGACCCTATTTTCAAGCAGTTAAAATTTCATTAAAACCGATTGATAATAAGCTTTGTACGCTTATTGTTAATGTTTAATAAACATATTACTTTATTTATATCTTTACCGCCAATTGTTAACTTCATTTAAGAGTTTATACATAATCAAAAATATATGTTGAAGAGGTTATTCGCCAGTTCTGTGGCATTTTTAGTTTTAGTATCCATAGGGTATGCACAAGTTGGGCAAGGAAGTATCAAAGGAAAGATAATAGACACGGAATCAGGAGAGCCACTACCTTTTGTTAACGTCGTTGTTGAGCAAAAGGGAAGTATAATTACTGGAAGTACTACTGATTTTGACGGTAAATATGTTATTAAATCAATCTCGCCAGGTAAATATGACATTAAGGTGAAATTTGTAGGTTACAAGCCTACCTTAATACAAGGTGTGCTAGTTACCGGTGGTAAAATTCGGTTTGTCGACATTAAAATGGGAACTACGGCCGTCCAAATGGATGCATTTGAAGTAATTGAATATACAGTCCCGTTAATTGATAAGGATAACACAACTTCTGGTGGCACAATGACATCAGAAGAAATTGACAGGATGGCTACTCGTTCGGCATCGGGCGTTGCTCAACAAATAGGTGGAGTTTATTCCGATAATAGCGGAAATTTAAATGTTAGGGGCGCGCGATCAGATGCTAACTATTATTACATTGATGGAATGAAAGTAAGAGGAGGAGCTAACTCATTACCTCAATCAGCCATTGAGCAAGTTTCTGTAATGCTTGGTGGAGTGCCAGCACAGTATGGAGATGTAACTGGAGGTATTATTAGTATTACCACTAAGGGAGCTGCAAGAGAATATGCAGGTAGTGTTGAGTATGTTACTTCAGGATATAGATTTGACCAAAGGAAACATTTTGGATTAGATCCATACGCATATAACCTTGTTGAATTTAGTGCAATGGGTCCAATTGCATGGAAAAAAGATAGCGCAAACAAAAAAACAGATCCTTTATTGGGTTTTTTCATTGCAGGTAATTACAATTTTGTGGCTGATCCTAGACCAAATCACTTGGGATATTGGAGAGTAAAAGATGATGTGCAAGAAGAATTAAAAAAGACTCCTTTAAGGCAACGTCCAACTGGTACTGGTACTGCAAAAAATGCGGAATTTCTTAGATTAAAAGACTTAGAAAATTCAAAATACCGCCAAAACGCTCAAGTACAATCCATAAATGTACAGGGGAAATTAGAGGTTAACACAGGCAAAACTACAAACCTTACTTTTGGCGGTACTTTTGGCTATAGAGATGCCAATAATGCAAGCTTTTCTAATAGTTTAATGAATTATCAGTATGGTTCAAAAACCAAATCTAATAGGTACAGGGGATATGGTCGATTTACCCAAAGATTTAATAATAACGATCAAAAAGGATCTAAATCGTCAATAATAAGTAATGGTTATTATAGTCTTCAATTTGATTATGTAACAAACAGCTCTTCCACACAAGACCCTATTCATGAAAATGACATATTTGATTATGGTTATGTAGGTAAATTTCGGCGTTATCAAACAGAAGATTATATAAGAGGTGTTGATCCAAATTCTGGGAGAATCGGTTACATACAACAGACCTATGTGGATACATTAATAGGCTTTACTCCGGGAGCTGCAAATCCTGAAGCAGCAAAATACACATCGAATTATTACGAATTATTTGGTTGGGAGCGTTATGATAAAAGTGGTAATCCCGTTTTCGATCCTATTAAGGCAAATAGACCTGAATATTTTGATCCTACTCAAAATGCAGGAGTTAAACAAAATGAATTTTTAAGTGAAATTAATACTATGAGAACAAATGGTGCTTTGTTTAATGGAGATGGACAAGGTTCTGCTTATGGGCTTTGGAATGTACCCGGTGTTAGAACTGGTGGCTATAGTATGGGAAACTTCAATCAATATCGTATTACAGCTCAAGGTGCTGTGGATATTGGAGACCACGAACTTAAAGTTGGTTTTGAGTGGGAACAACGAATCGATCGGAACTATTCCGTGGGTCAAAATGGAGCAACAAACGTATGGAGTCTTGGGCGTCAATACACAAATGGCCATTTATCTCAGCTAGATTTTTCAAATCCTACTGTTGAATTCTTACCAAATCAACCGGGAGACCCGACTTATACTTATACAAGGTTTAATTCTGCACCAGGTGAATATACCGATGAAGATCCTCAATCTTTCTTTGATTATAATCTCAGAAAGGCTTTATTACTCAATGCTGATGGAAATGATTTTGTAGACTTTGATAACGTTGATCCTTCTGATCTTAAACTTGAGTATTTCAGCCCAGATGAGTTACTTAATAACGGTTCTAGCATTGTTAATTATTACGGCTATGATGCTTATGGAACTAGAACTAATGGAAGTACTTTAGACAATTTCTTCAATAAAAAAGATGCATTCGGAAACCACACAAGAGAGATAGACGCATTTAGACCAATATATATTGCGGGTTACATTCAAGATAAATTTTCAATAAATGATTTAATCTTTAATATTGGATTAAGAATAGACAGATACGATGCAAATCAGCAAGTTTTGAAAGATCCTTATGTTTTGTTTCCAACTGTAAAAGCCGGAGAAAATTTAGCAGAACAAGGTTTGAGAGAATATGTAAGACCGACAAACATAGGAGATGACTATGTAGTATATGTTGATGATGTTAAAAACCCTACAACTGTAAATGGTTTTAGAAATGAAAACACCTGGTATAATGCTCAAGGCGTTGAAATTGATAATCCAGATTTAATTGCTACATCTGCAGGAATAGCTCCTTTACTTGTGGATAAGAATAGAACTAATTCTAGTCAATTAAATGTAGATGGATTTGAGGACTACAAAGCTCAGACTAATTTCATGCCTAGAATAGCATTTTCATTTCCGATTTCTGACGAAGCGAATTTTTTTGCTCATTATGACATTCTTACCAAAAGACCTACAGGTGGATTTGAAAGATTAAATCCAACTGATTATCTCTATATATCTTCTACTTTAGGATCTGCAAGAAGAAGTAATCCCAATTTAAAGGCAGAAAAAACTATTGATTACGAAATTGGATTTCAACAAAAACTGTCTCAATCAAGCGCTTTAAAAATATCTGGTTTTTATCGTGAAATGAGAGACCAAGTTCAAGTCGTAAGAAGAAAGCAAGCGTATCCAAGATCCTATACCACTTTTGACAATGTAGATTTTGGTACTGTAAAAGGACTTACTATAGCTTATGACTTAAGACGTACCGGTAATGTGTCATTAAAAGCCTCTTACACATTACAGTTTGCTGAAGGTACTGGCTCTAATCAAACTACTGCACTTTCGCTTATCAATGCAGGAAAAGATAATTTGAAAGTTACATCACCATATAGCTTTGACCAGAGGCACGGAATTACCGGAGTCTTTGATTTTAGATATGGAGAAGGTAAAGACTACAATGGACCTGTACTTTGGGATAAACAAGTTTTAAACCGATTTGGTTTTAATATATCTGCCAATGTGGGTTCTGGTGTTCCTTATTCTGGCCAAGTAAATTCTACTGGAACTGGATTCTTTACTCCTACAGGAAGTGCTCTTATTAATGGAAGTATTAATGGCAACAGACTTCCTTGGAGATTTAGAATGGATGCTCGTTTTGACAAAGATTTCACTTTAAAAGTTGGTAAAGACAAAACAAAAAAATTAAATTGTACCGTTTATCTTCAAGTTCTTAATTTATTAAACACTAAAAATATAGCAGGGGTGTACAGATATACGGGTGACCCTGAAGATGATGGATATTTAAATGACCCAACCTGGGCTTCTGATATTCAAGGTCAAAATGACACACAATCGTTTCAAGAATTGTACGGTATTAAAACTGCACGAGGAACTAATTATAACATTCCAAGACAAACACGTCTTGGTCTTAGGGTAGCATTTTAAAAAATTATATTAAGAGGTTTAGAATTATGATTAAAAAAATAATTTTTTCAGTAGTAACGGTTTTTATAACATACGCAGTTGCTTTTTCACATATAGGTCCTGATTACGGAAGTAGAAGCGGGAAAAAACCTAATGGAAAATTAGCTGCAGGGTGCCTGCCGGCTTCCGGGGCGAATGAGCTTAATATAAATAACACAAGGGCTCTTATTCAAACTGGGGGTGATATGTGGTGGGACTTTACACGTGCACAGTATGAAATCCCAAAAAACTCTTCGCATACAGCATTGTTTGCAGGCGCACTTTGGTTAGGAGGTAGAGATATTTCTGGACAATTGAAAGTAGCAGCTCAACGGTTTCGTTCGGGCGGGCAAGATTTTTGGACTGGCCCACTTAGTACTGTTGACGCTGAAATTACTCAAACAACATGTGCAGAGTACGATAAGCATTTCATTTCTACTCGTCTTGACATTGCCAGTTATGTTGCTTGGTTTGAAATTGGAAGAGATGATGCTGCTAACGGCACCAATAAACAAGCTGAACTTTTTCCAGATTATACGGTTCCTGCAATTTTGAAAGATTGGCCGGCACATGGTAGAGATTACGCACCTTATAACGAAGATTATAATCTTGCTCCTTTTGTAGATGTTGATAATAATGGCGAATACAATCCTGGCTCCGGAGATTACCCAGCTTATGATTTAAATAATTCTGCAGACTGTAAAGCTAGAATTATAAATGTATATGGTGATCAAAACTTATGGTGGGTTTTTAATGATATGGGGAATATTCATACTGAATCAGGTTCTGGTTCTATTGGCATGGAAATTAGAGCTCAGGCATTCGCTTTTACTACCAATGATGAAGTAAATAATATGACCTTCTACAATTATGAATTAGTTAATCGCTCTACTTTTACTTTAGCTGATACTTATTTTGGACAATGGGTTGATGCTGATCTTGGTTGTTCACAAGATGATTATGTCGGTTGTGATGTTGAACGAGGCTTAGGCTTTGCTTACAACGGAGACAATGATGATGAAGACTGCAGAGGTGCAACTGGTTATGGTGCAATTCCGCCTGCCATTGGAGTTGACTTTTTTCAAGGACCATTTCAAGATGCTGATGGAATTGATAATCCTCTTACGGAAAAATATCAAGACGCAATTTCTCAAAAAGGAGTTCCATATCCTGGAATTGGGATTGGTTACGGCGACAAAATTATTGACAATGAAAGATTTGGTATGAGGAAATTCTTGTATCATAATAATAATAGCGGAGTAACTGGTGATCCTTCTAGAGGTACAGAATACTACAATTATTTGAGAAGTTTATGGCGAGATGGATCCAGAATGGTTTATGGTGGCACAGGACACGTTGCTTCTGGAGGAACTATTGAAGCAGATTATATGTTTCCAGATGAATCAGATCCATTGGGTTGGGGAACTGGTGGCGTACCACAACCGGCTTGGACAGAAGTTACAGCGGGAAATACTCCATTTGACCGAAGATTTATGCAAAGTGCCGGTCCTTTTGTTTTAGAACCAGGTGCTGTAAATAATATTACTGTTGGGATTGTTTGGGCAAGAGCTTCTACAGGAAATAACCTGTCCTCTGTTGAAGTAATGCGAACTGCAGATGATAAAACACAAGCTTTATTTGACAATTGTTTTCAATTATTAAATGGACCAGATGCACCAGATTTGTTTGTTGAAGAATTAGAAAATGAATTAATTCTTATATTAGAAAACAGAGTTATTTCTAATAATTACAACGAATTATACCAAGAGCAAGATCCTACATTAATTCCACAACCAGAGGATTCAATTAAAACTCCTGAACAAGAAAATGAATTTAGAACTTATCGTTTCCAAGGTTATAAGGTTTATCAAGTAGTTGATAATACAGTTGGAGCAAATGATTTGGACGATGTTTCTAAAGCAAGATTATTGGGTCAGGTAGATATTAAAGATGGAATTAGTAGAATTATTAACAACTATCGAGATAATGATTTAGGCGGGAAATTTGTGCCAAAATTAGAAGTTGATGGAAAAAATGAGGGAATTAGAAAGACTTTTAGAATTACTCAAGATGCTTTTGCAGACGGAGACAACAAATTGGTTAATCACAAAGCTTACTATTTTATGGCACTTTCTTATGCTTATAACGGAAATTCCATCGACAGGGCTTACTTAGGAAGTAGAAAGGGTACTAGTGGTTCAATTAAACCAGCCAAAGGAATTCCTCATAATATTGATTTACAAAATGGTGGAACAGTTCTTAATTCTAAATATGGCGATGGTATAGAGATAACTCGTATTGAGGGTTCTGGAAACGGCGGAAATATTCTAGAGTTAAAACAAACTACTATAGATAAGATTTTAGCTAATGGTAAGACGGATACCCTTGAATATAAAAAAGGATTTGGTCCAGTAAGTATTAAAGTTATTGATCCTTTAAAAGTTAAGCCAGGTAATTTTACCATTTGGTTTACAGACACATCAAGTATTGGAAATTTAACTAACGCTTCTTGGATGATTACAAACGATAAAACTATTGATACTATTCGCTCTACTAGTACAATTGAATTAGGTACAGAAACTGTTATTTTAGATTTAGGAATAAGTATAAATTTAAGCCAGTCTAAAAAGCCTGGCGACAAAGAAAACCGAGATTTAGACCAAGGAATTCTTTCTATTAGTATCGAATACCAAGATTCTTCTGCAGAATGGCTTACCGGTGTTCCTGACGTTGATGGAACCTCTTCACTTAACTGGATTATGAGTGGCACTCAATCAACGGCAAATAGTGCAACAACTAGAATTGACGAGAGCGCTTATGATGATTGGAACTATTTCCAAACCACAGGAACTAATTCTAGAAAAAGAGGTCAAGGTTTAGACGATGGTCAAATATGGGAACAACAACTTTCTGGTACTATTGCTCCCTTTAGAATGACTGCCCACAAAACAACAAACGGACCAATTCCTAAATTTTTAAGAGCAGAAACTCATTATGAAGGTGCTGCTGTTGGAGCCGATCTCAGAGATTTCTTATGGTTATATGACTATACTGCATTTGGTGATTCATCTTATCATTTAACTATTGATTCACTTAATCAATTAAACTATTTGAGTAGTGTTGATATTGTAATTACAAGTGAAAAAAGTAAATGGACTCGATGTCCTGTTTTTGAAATGAGAGACAGTCTTCATGAATCAGATGGTAATTCTATTCGTGGTCAATTGAGAGATGCATTTTCTGTTGATAAAGAGGGGAATTCCGCTACTGACTCAACTTCATCTACAAACCCTAAAGATGCCAACTATATTGGTGGTCGAGGAATGGGATGGTTTCCTGGTTATGCTATTAATATAGAAACAGGCGAAAGGTTAAATATGGCATTTGGCGAAGATTCTTGGTTAATTGCAGAGAATGGTAGAGATATGCTTTGGAACCCAACAGAAAATCTAGTTGAAGGTCCTGCATATGAAACAAGAGCAGGTGGAATGCACATGATTTATGTGTTTCGAAATAACGATGTAGAAGATGAAATCTTTAATATTGATATGGCAGATCCTAATAGAGTGGGAATTCCAAATATCAAGTTCTATAATTTCGAGCAAAACAAACCTGAGAATAGAATGCCAGCTTATGACAATGGAAAATTCATTTATGAAAAAATGAAAAACACTCACGGTTATCTGACTAAGTATTCATCTTCAGATAAATCTGATTTACCGAAATTGAATGATGCTATGGATGTTTTCCGTTCAGGAATGTACGTTTTATTCCCTCTTTTAGCATATAATCAAACTCTTCTTAAAACAGATGTAACTGTCAAAGTTAGAATGGACAAGCCATATCGAAATAGAGGAGCCGGTTCTGATTATGTTAGTTTTGGTACCCCGCTAGTTGTTGGACAAGAATATTATGTTAATGCTGGTCCCGTAAAGCATAAACATGTTATTAAAGTGGTGAATAATACTGATTCTGTTTACTATTCTGTTTACTATTCTGGGCAACACTTTGTTGCTTCAAGTTCAGAATGGGTTCCTGAATATAAGGATTCTAAATATGGTGGAAATGATTCTGACAATGTTCTAATGAAGGTTATAAATGGTGGTCGTCCACTTTACAACTTCTCTACCTCTGATTTGGCTGCTTCTTTCAACAACTCTACTATTCTAGAAGGTTTACTTGGTGAAATTAGAGTTGTGCCTAATCCGTATTATGCCTATTCAGAATATGAGATAGATAAAATTGATAATCGCATTAAAATTATCAATCTGCCTAAAACTGTAAACGTTAAAATTTACACTATTAACGGTACTTTAGTTAGAATACTTAAAAAAGATGATGATTCAGTCACTTCACTGGAGTGGGATTTGAAAAATCAATCTAAGGTTCCTGTTTCTTCGGGTGTATATATTATTCATGTTGAAGCTCCAGGAATAGGAGAAACAGTACTTAAATGGATGGGTGTTATGAGACCTGTAGATTTAGATAACTTTTAAAATATTATTTTAAATTTCGCAAAATATAAATATGAGATGTGATTTACTTACTGGCATTTTGGTTTCGAGCCTTTTACTTTTTACCGCTTTAGACAGTTCTGCAGGAAACAAAGACCGTATTGGACAAAACGGAGCACACGAACTTAGCTTGAATCCTTGGGCACGAAGCAGTGGTATGGCTACTGCAAACTCTGTTAGAATAACTGGACTTGAGTCTTTAGCATCTAACATTTCCGGATTAGCTTTTACAAAAAAAACGGAGATATTATATGCATACACTTCATTTATGGGTGGTGCGGCTAATATTAATGCATTTGGATTATCTCAAAAAGTAGGTGAATCTAATGTTATTGGTATTGCAATAACTAATATGTCATTTGGAGATATAGGCATAACTACAGTTGATAAGCCAGAAGGAGGAATAGGGATTTATTCTCCGCAGTTTTTAACAGTAAATTTAGCTTACGCTAGAACATTTTCAAATAGTATTTATGGCGGATTTGCCGTTAAAGTAATATCAGAATCTATTGCTGATGTTAAAACACAAGGAGTCGCTTTTGATGTTGGTATTAGGTATATAACAGGTAAAGACGATAACCTTAAATTTGGTATTGCACTTAGAAATGTTGGGCCAAAGATGAAATATACGGGAGATGGACTCACAGTTAAAACTGAATATGACAATAAAGAATTTACTCTTAATTCAAGATCAGAAAGTTTTGAAATGCCCGCGGAATTGCAAATAGGGCTTAGTTATGATTTTTACGTTGGACAACCTACAGACACAACTGGTAAAACTGGTGTTTCTAATGATAGACTTACTCTGGCAGGAACATTTGTTTCTCGATCTTTTGGTAAAGACCAAGTTAGAGTGGGAGCTGAATATGCTTGGAAAGAAATGGTTATGATAAGAGTTGGATATATGTATGAAGAAGGCATTCTGAAAACTGAAGAAAGAACTACTGTTTTTACAGGCCCTACTTTCGGAGCCACATTTGAATATCCACTTGGAAAAGGTTCAACTACAATAGCTTTAGATTACAATTACCAAACTACAAATCCATTTGCAGGTAATCACAACATTGGAATTCGTTTGAGTTTATAAAAAATTATTACATTTGAATATTGAATTGGGAGTCTCCTACATTGTAGGAGATTCTTTTTTTTTGTTTTAATCCGAATATATTTCGTTATGGGAAAAGTAGCATATTACACAGTTGAAGGAATGACTAATCTTCGGGATGAAATTAGTCATCTTGAAAAAATTGAACGCCCGAAAATTTCAGAACAAATTGGAGAAGCCAGAGACAAAGGTGATCTTTCAGAAAATGCTGAATACGACGCAGCTAAAGAAGCGCAAGGGCTTTTAGAAATGAAAATTTCTAAACTAAAAAACCTCCTGAGTAACGCACGTTTAGTTGATGAAAGTCAATTAGATACTACAAAGGCTTTGATCCTATCTATAGTTACAATAGAAAATACTGCAAACGGAATGAAAATGACCTACACATTAGTTGCAGAAAATGAACAAGATTTAAAAGCAAAAAAAATAAGTGTAGAATCACCTATTGGTCAAGGCCTACTTGGAAAATCAGTTGGAGATATAGCTGAAATCGAAATTCCTGCAGGACTTATGACATTTAAAATTTTGGATATCTCACGAAATGCCTAGCATATTTACCAAAATCATTAATGGCGAAATACCTAGTTATAAAATTGCCGAAAATGAAGATTGTGTGGCATTTTTGGACGTTTTTCCACTTCAGAAGGGACACACTTTAATTGTGCCTAAAAAAGAAGTAGACAAATTATTTGACTTAGACGATTCTTCTTATTCAAAATTATTTTCATTTTCTAAGTACGTAGCCAATGCTATTGAAAAAGCTTTCCCGTGTAACCGTGTTGGTATTGCTGTTATAGGCCTTGAAGTTCCTCATGCTCACATTCATTTAATTCCCATTAATGATATGGATGACATGAATTTCGCCAATAAAAAACTCAAACTCCAACCCCAAGAATTTATTGATATCGCAGAAGCTATCAAAAAAGAGATCTAAACGTTTCCCCAACTTTTTCGTGTTACCCAAAACAACCTTAAAATGGATGGCTGTTATGCGACCTGTTTCTTTGGATAACTTCTAAAATAGTATGTTTATGATAGGAGATTATTTAACTTTTCCTGGATTATTGGAAATAAAAGATTTCCAACTTCCATATTTTTTAGTTCCTGTAGTTCCTCCACCTTGAAAATAATGACAAACTGCAGCAGCTAAACCATCAGAAGCATCCAAGTGTTTTGGCATTTCTTCAATTTTCAGAAGAGATTTTAACATTGCAGCAACTTGTTCCTTGCTAGCTGTTCCACTTCCAGTGATCGATTGTTTTATTTTTCGAGGTGCGTATTCTGTAATTGGAATGTTGCGGTACAGTGCAGCGGCCATTGAAACCCCTTGTGCCCTACCTAGTTTTAACATAGACTGGACATTTTTTCCGAAAAATGGTGCTTCTACAGCAAATTCATCGGGGTGATATTCATCAATAATTTCCAGAGTTCGTTCAAATATCCGCTTCAATTTATCGGAATGATCTTCTAATTTACTTAAATGAATAACCCCAAAATTAATGAGTTCCATTTTTTTTCCTTTGACATGAATAAGGCCATAACCCATTATTGAGGTTCCCGGATCAATTCCTAATATTACTTTATCCAATTGAGTAAATTTGCGTTTGCATTTTCAAACCCTTGACGCCCCTTAAATACCATAAAAAACGAATAGGATATATTATCAAAATTGGGGTGATTCTGCTTTTGTTTGCCGCCATTTGGTACAAGGTTGCTAACAATCATAATTTAACCGACATTCATTTTCAACTTTTATCCGCATTAACTACTTCAGCAGGAAAATATTATTTGTCTTTGGCTCTTGTATTAATGCCAATTAACTGGCTTTTGGAAAGTAGAAAATGGCAAATTTTAATTAAAAAATTAGAACCAATTTCTCTATTGTATTCTTTACAAGCCGTTCTTGCCGGAGTTACGGTTAGTGTTTTTACCCCAAACAGAATTGGTGAATATGCAGGTAGAGTGTTATTGCTTAAACACGCAAACAGAATTCAAGCTGCACTTTCCACTCTTATAAGCAGCATAGGGCAAATTATTGCCACACTCATTTTTGGATCTATTTCATTTTATTTTTATTTCGTTCAATATTTGGCAACAGAATCTACTGCTTGGTTAAGTTATTCCCTTTTTGCCATTCTTATCGTTTTTATATTTTCCCTTTTCATTTTATTTATTAGCACTCCTACCCTTTTAGGATTATTAAAAAAAATAAAAGCAATTCGGCGATTTAAAAAGTATGTCACCTTCTTTAACCGATATACAACTCAAGAACTTATACATATTCTCTTTCTAAGCCTTTTAAGATATGTTGTTTACTCTACCCAGCTCTTTTTGCTCTTACTTGCTTTTGGAGTGAATATCGATTTATATACAGGTTTTGTTCTTATTCCTCTTACTTTTTTCACCATGACATTTATTCCGAGTATAGCTCTTGCCGATTTAGGCATAAGAGAAGCTGTAGCGCTTACCATTATTGGCTTAGAATCGAATAACCATATTGGCATTTTGAGTGCTACATTAGTTATCTGGGCTATTAATTTAGTTATTCCAGCAATTTTTGGAAGTGTTTTAATTTTTAAAAGTAAAATTTTCAAATCCAAGGAAAAATGATTTGGATAGCCTTTATTATATTAATCCTCTACTGCTTTTTCACAATTTGGTTATCTAAGGGGCTTCGAAAAAACAAGGAGAAATTCAGTACAATTTTAACTGGAGAAGTAAATGAAGAGAGTAATTTATTTCTGAGCGTAATTGTACCATTTAGAAATGAAGAAAAAAGAATTTCCTATCTATTAAGGAGTATCAAAAACCAGAGTCTTGCTAACTTTAAATTTGAAATAATACTGGTTGATGACCAGAGTAATGATGAATCACGCGAAATTATTGAAGAATTTATTGCATTTAATTCAAAAATAAATGCAAAACTGGCAAGAATACCAATCGGTATTGATGGCGGTAAAAAAAAAGCAATTGAAATTGGCATCTCTCAATCTAAGGGAAACTTTATTATTCAAACGGATGCAGACTGCACAGCCGACTCTGAATGGTTAATTGGCATTTACAATTTTATAAATATTACAAATCCCGACTTACTCATACTTCCGGTTTTCATCGAACCAAGTAGCAGCATTTTATCCAAATTCGATTCTATGGAGTATGCAAGCCTTCAGGTGGTTGGAATTGGAATGGCTGGCCAGAACGCCCCTATTCTGTGTAGTGCATCAAATTTAGCTTTTAGAAAGTCGTTTTATGAAAACACTAAATCCAAAAGGACGGATGAAAATTTGAGTTCAGGTGATGATATTTTTCTTTTACAAGCAGCAATTCGAGATAAAAGTAAAATAGATTATTGTATTAATAGCTCCATTTGTGTTTCTACTCCAAGCCTAAATAGCCTTGAAAACATCATTGCACAGCGTAAAAGATGGGTTTCTAAAAATTCATCCATACAAGATCTGGTTTATCAAATAGTTGCGGCTTTTGGCTTTTTAACGAACTTAATATTAATATATATTCTTCTTTTTAAATCAGAATTTGTGTTACTACTCTTTATTCTAAAGCTTATTGCAGATTATTTTCTCCTAAAAACATTTTACACGCTAATTAATAAGCCTTTCCAGATGATTCCCTTTGTCTTAAATTCTTTTCTCTATCCTTTTTATCTCATTTATATCGTTTTTACTGCTTTTTCTACAAAAAATTCATGGAGAGGAAGAATTGTGAAAAATTAATCCCTTGTCAATTGCTTTAAATTGTTCTAATTTGCAGTCCTTCATAAAATTAATATTATGGCACCTTCGGGAAGAGATAGAGATCCAGCATTTAAGCGACGAAAAATAGTGGCAAAACCTACTTCAAAACATGTAGATAAACCTAAAGATGAATCCACTAATACGGAGGCTATCGCACCTGTTACTCCAACTGACTCTAAAAAAGAAACCCTTACTCCAATTCCTGTTGTTAATCCAACAACACCTAAATCAGCACCAGAAAACACCTCTAATAAGGATTCGTTGACACCCCCTATTGTTGAACCGATAAAAAAAGTGCAGCCCGCATTGGTTTATGAAGATAATTCCGATTCTAAAAAAATAAAATCGAGTGTTCCTCCTGAAGCGGTTGCCCCAATTGAAAAAGCAAGTATTAAAAAAGAAGAGACTAAAATCTCTGCTGCGGCAATTCCACCACCTGAAAAGCCCACGGACCCTCCAAGCAAAAGACCACCAGATAAAGGCTCAAAAAAACGAAAAATGCTAGGGATAATTATGGCAATTATTTTTATTGTAGGCATTGGAACCATTGGATATTATATGGTAAATAAGGTTCTTGAAAAAGAAAATAACCAAAATGGAGTTGAAACTTTGTCAGATTCTGATAAATCAAAAACAGAAGAAGGTGAAGCCCACGCTGGAGATGTAACCATGAACGATAAAGAAGATTCGGAAAGTGAAGGAGATGACATGCGTGAGACTACCCTTACTGAAGAAAACTCTTTGGACGGCGAAATGAATGGAAACGAAAGTGAATCTAATTCTGAAGACAATAGCCAAAATGCAAACACAAAAGAAAATAACGAAAAGCAAGAAAAACAAGCCTTGAGCAAAGTCATTCGAAAAAAAGGTGATTTTGAAATCCCATGTTGGATTGTAGCTTTTAGTGCAAATAGCGACAAACCACTTGCAAACATGAATTACAGTGCTCTTGAAGCTTTGGGTTTTGATGCTGGTATTTATTGGATTCCTAAGTATTTTTCTGGTGGAAAATCATTATACAAGGTATACGTTGGCCCTTACAAAACGCCAGAACAGGCTCAGTCTATTCTACCTCAAATGAAGAATTTGCAGCCCGATGCTTATGTTATGAAGATTGACGAGTAAATTCTCTTATTTTAATTAGCTTAATAGTATTGAACTTCTCTTGAATTACGCGATAAATTTTTAAAATCCTGAACTTCAATTTTTCAGGGATTGAATATTTGTAACGTACAAAACATGGGTACAATACTTTTTTTTAACCAATGTCTTCTAGTGATTTAGCCCCAAGTCAATGATACGCATACAAAACCAGAATAGTTTATTTCAAATTAAACTCGTATTGTATCGAACGCCCATTCTTTTATTAACTTCGCATACTATATTCATAAGTAGCCATGAGAAACTTTATACTAATAATAATTGCGGGAATAAGTATTTCAGCTTCAGCACAAATAAATTTTAATAATGACACCATAGATTTGGTAATTAACGAGAGTGCAGAAATCTTAAATGAAGCAAAAGCAATTATAAAAAACCAATCCTCAAATAATATAAATTATGACTACTTTATCTTTAGAGATGATTTTAAAGGTACAAATGGATGGTTCATTCAATTTTGTGATTGTAATGGCTGTTTAGAAGTTTATCCAGCTGTAGGAAGTTGTAAAGATCTAGTTCCCACAGATTCTTGGTTTTTTGTACTTGACGCAAGAACAGAAACAGCAATTGAAAATAAATTTATGAGCATTTCTTTTTCAGACCCTAACAATAGTTCGTTTTCGGATACCTTAACTTTTAAGTCCGTTAAGGGAAGCTCTCTTGGTCGATTAAATTCAGATCAAACTCAAGTAGAATTTAGTCTTATTCCCAACCCGGCAACGGATGCCGTAATTGTTTCAATTGATGCTTCGAAAAACTCAAAATATGACCTTTCTATCGTGAATCTATTGGGCGAAACAATAGTACAACACGAATTAAATGATAGTAATGACCCATTTGAATATGAAATAAATGTAACATCATTTGAGCCCGGTTTATATTTTGTTGTTTTGCAAAACGGGACTAATTATCAGGTACATAAACTAATTGTTGAGTAATATTTCTTCGAGGATACTATTTATAAATTAATTATTATACTTCTTAAGTCCTTTTCATTTGGACAAGATGTTCCGCCTTTGACTCAATAGAAACGGGTTTTAAAGCGGATTCACCAAAATCACCCCCCCCTCCGGATTTCACACAAGCTAAAAACTCATCTTCCCAAATCGAGAAGGACGTTTTGTTAAATGTTTTGGGTTTATTTAAAATTCGTGATTTCGTTCAATTAGCCATTCTTTCCAAGCAGGGTAAACCATCATCCTTTGAATATTTTAATTACAAATTGCATTTACCTGTTTTTTCGAATACATGTCCCTGATATTTAGGAAAAAAGGCACGTTATTTTTACTATATTTGGATATAATTTTATTTAAAAAACAATAACTATGAAGAAAATTTACTCGTTAACTTTAGTTGCACTATTAGTGTCAACATTATCGATTGCGCAAACGGGACTTGGCAGTACTGTGGGTGATCTAACAATTAAAACCCATGATGGAAAAGACTTTAATCTTTATTCTCATTTTAAATCTGGTAGAGCAGTACTTCTTGATTTATGGTGGGTAGAATGTGGAAACTGCGTAGCTTGGGCTCCAGCAGTAGAACAATTATACCTTGACTATGGGAAAAATGAGAACGAACTTTTTGTTCTAGGATTAAATATGACCGATCCAAATGGTAACAAAGCTGCAACTAATGACAACGCAGGTATAACAAAGTTCAAAACAAAATACAATCTAAAATATCCTGACGCAGGTTATGAAGGAAATCTTGACGGTGGTAGAAGTATAGTTAGAGATTATTACTGGTCTGATATAAACCCAATTTTTGGTAATGGAAGTTTTGCTCAATGTGTTTTGCTAATGCCCGATTTAACTGATGCTTCAAAAAGTTCAGTTATTTGGTTCGATTACGGAAATATTAATTCAGCATCTAAAGGTTCTGTTGCTGCTATTAATAAAGCAATGACGGATAATAATGTAAAAGCAACTTATGACAAAGTTCATGTTTCAATTCAAGAAGATGCTAAGTCATATAATGCTATTTATGTTTACCCTAACCCTACAAGTAATAATGTGAATATACATTTAGATGATGCTTCTAGTTCATTTACTGTTACAATTCATGATTTAACTGGAAAGGTTGTTTACACAAGTGATTATTCAAATACTCAAGATGTGACAATTTCTACTTCTGATTTGAATTCAGGATATTATTCGCTAAGTATAATTTCTAGTGAAGGTATTTCTACAAGAAAAATTATGGTTAATTAATAAACTACAATTTATCATCATTATAAAAAGGGAGCGTTTTACGCTTCCTTTTTTTTTGCTTAAATTTTTAAATTCTGTGCTATAAAATATCAAATTAAAATAAATTCTTTAATCCACCCATCAGAAAATTCACGGTACACATCTTTATCTTTTATACTTTCGAGACCTTAATAATTTTTTATGAAAAAATTGTCTGTTATCCTGTTTACTTTACTTTTTTCCTCTTTTCTTTTTGCTCAAAATGAAGAGGATAATAAAGAAAAATCAAAACTTAATTCCGGAACCCTTTCAGCATTAAAATTCAGAAGTGTAGGCCCTGCCCTTACTTCTGGAAGAGTTTCTGACATTGCAATTGACCCAACAAGATCGAGTACTTGGTATGTGACAGCTGCCTCTGGCGGTGTATGGAAAACAGTTAATGCAGGAACATCTTTTCAGCCCATTTTTGATGGTCAAGGGTCCTACTCCATTGGTTGTGTTACAATTGACCCAAACAATCACAATGTAATTTGGATTGGAACAGGTGAAAATAATAATCAACGATCTGTTGCCTATGGTGATGGGTTATACAAATCTTCTGACGGAGGGAACTCTTTTAAAAATGTAGGACTCAAAAACTCCGAGCATATCGGAATGGTAAAAGTAGATCCAAGAAATTCGGATCGAGTATTTGTTGCCGCTTATGGCCCATTGTGGAAAGAAGGCGGAGACCGTGGCCTTTACCTTACCGAAGATGGAGGAACGACTTGGAATAAAATTTTGGATGTGAGTGAAAACACTGGATTTAATGAAGTTCATTTAGACCCAAGAAATCCAGATGTTATATATGCAACTGCCCACCAAAGGGCAAGGAAAGTTTGGACTTACATTAGTGGGGGGCCAGAATCGGCAATTTATAAATCAACTGATGGCGGAAAAACCTTTAACAAACTCACCAATGGATTGCCAAAAGGAGATGTAGGTAGAATTGCGTTTGCAATTTCTCCGCAAAAACCGGACGTACTCTATGCTATGATAGAAGCAACTCCAGAAACTCAAGGTATGTACAAATCCACAGATCGTGGAGCTTCTTGGAAAAAAGTAAACAAATATGCTTCTTCAGGAAACTATTATGTGGAACTAGTTTGCGACCCACACCAATTCGATAAACTCTACAGCATGGACACTTGGGCAAAAGTAAGCAACGACGGCGGTGCCTCATGGAGCAATTTAGGAGAGAAAAACAAACACGTTGACAACCATTGCATGTGGATAGACCCAAATGATGAAGAACACTATATTATGGGCTGCGATGGCGGTATTTACGAAACTTGGGACCAAGCAAGTTCATGGGACTTTAAGGCAAACCTACCTATTACTCAATTTTATAAAGTTGCATTGGATAACGACGAACCTTTTTACAATATTGCCGGTGGAACTCAAGACAATTTTTCTCTAATGGGTCCTTCAAGAACTAACGACCAAAGAGGAATTGCAAATTCAGATTGGTTTGTGACGAAAGGTGGCGACGGATTTGAATCCGCCATTGACCCAAAAGACCCAAACATTATATATGCTCAAAGTCAGTATGGATATCTAGTTCGCTACGATAAAGCTAGTGGCGAAAAAGTTGACATTAAACCTTACCCGAAAAAGAATGAAAAAGCGTACAGGTGGAACTGGGATGCTCCCCTTATAATTTCTCCACACAACAACAAACGTCTTTATTTTGCTGCAAACAAATTATTTAGAAGTGACGATCAAGGAAATTCTTGGAAGGCAATTAGTGGAGATTTAACTAGGCAAATAGATAGAAATACTTTGCCCGTTATGGGAAAAGTGTGGAGTATGGATGCGGTTGCTAAAAACAAATCGACCACTATTTATGGAAACATAGTTGCACTTTCTGAATCACCCAAACAAGAAGACCTGGTTTATGTGGGAACAGATGATGGGCTAATTCAAATAACCTCTGACGCAGGTGTTAATTGGAAAAAGATAGAAAGTATTTCTGGAGTACCATCCAAAACGTATGTAAACATGGTTTTGGCATCAAGTCATAGTGAAAACGATGTTTTTGCAGTATTCAATAACCATAAAAACGGAGACTTTAAACCATATGTGTATCGCAGTAGAGACAAAGGTGCTTCTTGGACTTCCATTACTTCAAATTTACCCGAACGTGGATCTGCCTATTGCATTGCTGAAGATCATATTAACCCAAATCTATTATTTGTGGGCACCGAATTTGGCGTTTTTGTAAGTGTTGACGGTGGTGGAAAATGGACACAATTAAAAAGTGGCATACCTACTGTAGCCATTCGTGATATGGAAATTCAGAAACGAGAAAATGATTTAGTGCTAGGGACTTTCGGTCGTGGGTTTTATGTGTTGGATAATTATACACCCTTGCGAGAAATATCTGAAGAAGGATTGGAAAATGATGTCGCTAAAATCTACTCCATTAAGGATGGCGAAATGTATATTGAAGGAGCAAAGCTAGGTCGACGTGGAAAAACATTTCAAGGTGAGGCATATTTTACTACACCAAACCCAAGAATAGGAGCAGTATTTACTTATTATATTAAAGAAGCGCCAAAATCACTTAAAAAAATAAGACAAGAAAATGAAAAGGAGTTGATCAAAAATAATAGTGCGGTTCCCTACCCTACGTTTAATGAAATGAGGGCTGAAGATAATGAAGAAAAACCTTATTTACTTTTTACTATATCGGACAACAGCGGAAAGGTTGTTCGAAAAATTAAAACAGGCTATTCATCTGGAATAAAACGATTAGTTTGGGATTTACGTTTAGAATCTCAATCGCCGATAAGCTTAAAATCCAGAGAACCAAAAAGTATTTACCAAGGATATGATTATGGAAGAATGGCATTACCCGGTCAGTACACTGTATCAATGAACCAAGTAATTCGAGGGAAAATTACAGAACTAGTTCGACCAGTAAGTTTTAATCTGAAGTTTTTAGAGATAAATAAACAAATTGGTTTCGATAGAACTTCCATAGAGTTATTTGCAGGAGAAGCTGCTGTTTTAAGAAACAAATTGGGCAAAGCAAACAAAGTAACCAATGATTTTACCAAACGCATTAAGTACATGGAAGCTGCAATAATTAGCACTGCTGCAGTAGATAATAAACTTTTAGGAGATGTGATTAGCATTCAAAAATATCTTCAAGAAATAAGTATTAAATTATATGGTGATAACAGTTTAACTAAGCGAGAATTTGAAACCTCTCCATCCATTAATACTCGATTGGGAACAGTAGTATATTATTTATGGAGAACTACTTCTGCTCCTACTGCTACTCAAATGGAGCAAGTGGAAATTGCAAAAAATGATCTCAATTTTGTAATGGATGAATTAAAAAGCATTAAAACTCAATTGAAAGATCTAGACAGACAACTGCAAGCTAATGGTGCAAGTTATACTCCTGGTTGGATGCCAGAAATGGAATGGGAATAAAGGCATTATTAATCGATTTTACAATATAATTATAACGGTAGGTAACTTCAAATTAACTGTTCTGATTACTCCTTTGACTTGCGGAATTGATTCATTTTTGCAAACACTTATATCAAATACGATAGTTCCTCAAGTCAATTAGTCTACAAAACAGTTGATTATAAAAATCATAAATGGAAATAATCTGGATTAGGTAAAAGGCTTTCTAAAAACTTAAAAATGGAGAAAGCTTTGTAATTGTTTAGTATGATTAAACAATGCACCAACAAAAGTCATGTTAGAATATCCACAACCGCAACATTGCCTTTCAAATATAATTTGAGAATAAAGAAAAATTCCGAAAAAGTTACTTCATCATTTGAACTTTTTTGGTTTCCCCAGTAAAAATTACTATTCCAATTAAAATGACTACATAATTCATCGATAACAGTAATTAGAAGAAAGTATGCTAACCTACAAAAACAAATCTTGCAACAAATCAACCGAAGGATCAATTCTGTACTTTTCTAAATCAGTAATTCCTTCTTCTGCCAAAACTTCTTCATCGATATAAAAATTACCAGTGTTTTCTCCACCATTTCTTTTAAGAATATGAAATGCTGCTTCAGAAACTATTTCTGGAGTTCTAGATCTTTTAATTACCTCATCGCCGCCCAATAAATTTTGAACTGCTGCAGTAGCAATTGTTGTTGCTGGCCAAAGGGCGTTTACTCCAATCTTTTGTTTTCTCAGCTCTTCACTCATGCCCAACACACACATACTCATTCCATATTTTGCCATAGTGTAAGCTACATGTGGTCCAAACCATTGGGGATTCATATTCAATGGTGGGCTTAGATTTAATATCTGTGGGTTTTCACTTTTTTTTAAATAGGGAATGGCATATTTACTTGCCATAAACGTTCCACGTGTATTTACGTCGTGCATTAAATCGTAACGCTTCATTTCCAAGTGTTCGGTATCTTGCAAACTAATTGCAGAAGCATTGTTTATCAAAACATCAATTCCTCCAAAAGTTTGAACAGCTTTTTCTATTGCACTTTTCACCTGCTCTTCAAACCTTACATCCATTTCAATAGCCAAAGCATTTCCGCCGGCTTTTTCCATTTCCAAAACTGAAGTATGAATCGTTCCTTCTAATTTAGGATGCGGTTCAGAAGATTTTCCAGTTACAATAATATTCGCTCCTTCTTGAGCAAGGCGCATTCCTATTGCCTTTCCTATTCCTCTTGAAGCTCCAGTAATAAAAATGGTTTTGTTTTTGAACATAGTGAATTTTTATGTTGTAAATATAAGAACGAAATCTTCCTGAAACTATTGAATACAATTTATTTAAGAACTTATCGCAAAAAAAGACGACTGAAACCCTATTGTTATAAATAATTTAGCTGGCTCTTTTCGACCATTATAAAATAAAAATCAATGAGATTCCAAGTATTACTTAGTTTTTTTTGAGAAAATAAATACCGACAACAAGGATCTAATAAAAGCAATAAAACCAGTCATCTTTTCAGGGCTCTTTTGCTGTTAATACAGCTGCTTTTCCGCAAGATTAATACCCGATTGAAATGGCTATAAGTCAACACTTTTTTGTTTTTATCCGGAATTAAAAATTTGGACAACGAGTTTAGTCCACCACTCATCTTATCTTTCTTATTTGATGCATATGTTTTTTGTTTAATTAAAAAAAATACATTTGCCGCCTTAAAATCTAATCTCATTTTTTTTTAAACAAATATGTTAATGTATCAATCTATTATCAAAAATTTGTATCCTGTTTTGTATCAAAAGCAATTATTAAAAAAGTAAATAGCAATGAAAAAAATATACACACTTGTAACCGCATTAGTAATAACATTAGCAGTTTTTTCTCAGGCACCAGCAAAACTAAGTTACCAAGCAGTAGTGAGGGATGCTGATAATAATCTGTTAACTAGCCAGGTATTAGGTATGCAATTAAGTATAGTACAAGGTTCAGTTTTTGGCAGCGCAGTTTATGTAGAAACACAAACACCAACTTCTAACTTGAACGGATTGGTAAGTCTAGAGATTGGCAGCGGAACAGTTCTTTTTGGTACACTTAACAGCATAGATTGGAGTAACGGCCCATACTTTATAAAAACAGAAGCCGACCCAACAGGTGGGCTATTTTATACCGTAACAGAAACTAGCCAGTTAATGAGCGTGCCTTATGCTTTACATGCCAATACAGCAGACAGCATTGTTGGTTTTGTTGCAGGAGCGCATACAATAGATACCGATACTCAACTTGATTCTACAGGGGTTACAGCCCTTGGTTTTGTTGCAGGAGCGCATACAATAGATACCGATACTCAACTTGATTCTACAGGGGTTACAGCCCTTGGTTTTGTTGCAGGAGCGCATACAATAGATACCGATACTCAACTTGATTCTACAGG
>Ga0307998_1000410_pt1 | contig 24504 bp, 25 predicted proteins | sample Davwhametageno37_FD_203147 | JGI IMG/M metagenome (GOLD analysis project Ga0307998, IMG submission 203147) | Marine microbial communities from Davis Island wharf, Antarctic Ocean - #37 | ecosystem: Environmental > Aquatic > Marine > Unclassified | place: Antarctic Ocean: Davis Island wharf... | reverse complement strand
TAGCTTGCGTGATTTGTACTTTTTTAGCTTCAGCCTTGAGCTTTGTTTCGTCGGCTTTTACTTTCAAGTCCGCTCGAGTTTCCTTGCCGCTTTTTGGTGCTACTAGAATACCGGTAACGAATCCTGCAACTGTCGCGAGTAGTGTTGTTCCTAATTTACCCATGTCTGTTCTCCTTTATATTATTTCTTAAATAGTTTTGACGCTTCAGCAAATAGCTTTGCTGGGCTCAGCCACGACGTTGCTGATGAAAGATTTGACGTGATTTCATCGACACTCTTGGCAATTTTATTGACCTTAGCTACAACCATTGTCACCGCAACAAGTAGCGCGATTATGACTATAGATAGTAGTATCACTGCGATTGTCAGCAGCGTAATAATTGTTGTTTCCATACGCTCTTATGTCCTTTTCTGCTTACATACCTATTATAACACCTACATAAAATATTAGGGGAGGCTGTTCGTATCAAGGTTTTGCAATGTATTGATATCGAGTGAGTCTAGTCCAAATCCCGAGGATGAAATGTTCTCTATAAGTTGGAACACTACCACTATCAAAAATATCCCATTGAGTAGCAATACAAGACCTAGTACTATCGCAGACCAAAGCACAGTTCGAAAAGCGAACTTTTTATATCGCTCAACTTCTCGCATTGACTGGCCATCTTTGTCTTTCATTGCACCAGACATAATAAGAGCAAGATCAACAATAATCCAAATCCCGAAACCACCAAGAGTAACAAGCTTCAAGATACCTGTACCTATTTTACCAAGATAGAAGCGGTCAACGCCGAACGCTCCCCACATAAAGCTTAAGAAAAATACTGCGAGGAAATGTCGACGAGTGTCAGATACTTCTGCAACCTCTTTATCCATATAGCCCACCAGTTAGCATTACGGAAATAGTCGATTAATATCACGTGGGAACAAAGTAGCTTCTTTGACGTTCGAAAGGCCTATCGTTTTCTGAACTAAGCGATCGATGCCAAACCCACAACCGCCATGAGTAGGCAAGCCAAATTTAAACGCTTGTAAGTAATGTTTGAATCCTTCGTGCGTGACATCCAGCCCAGCATTGGTCATCTGCTCAATCATTTTTTCGTAGTTATTCTCTCGAAGTGGCACCGTAGCAATTTCTAAGCCTCTAAAAAGAAGGTCTGCCCACGCAACGGTACCTTCTTCGTCTTTAAATTTATGATAAAACTTCCCAGCTACTTTCGGGAAGTCTGTAGCATATACCAGGTCACTACCGAGTTGTTTTCGTGCATAGTCTGAGATCCATCGTTCTTCATCGGGTGTCAGGTCTTTTTCTTCCGTCGTATCGTTTTTTGTCGCCTTTGTGTACATCTCGTGAATTTCAGCAACAGTAAATGAAGGGACGTTCTCGATGAGTTTGAGCTCTGGTGCATTCAGGCTTTTCAAATCAGCAGCATGCTCTTCGTACACTGTGCGCAGTACACACGATGTCATATCACCGACAATATCCATTACTTCTTGGTGAGATTCTACAAATCCAATCTCAAGATCGAGCATAGTGAGCTCAGTAAGGTGACGAGTTGTCGCACTTGGTTCAGCGCGGTAACTGTGTCCGATCTCGTATACTCGTTCAAACGCACCAACCATTATTTGTTTATAGAACTGTGGGCTCTGGGCTAACGTGGCTGTCTTACCAAAATAGTCTAGTTGGAAGACTTCTGCGCCACCTTCGGTTGCTTCGGCAAGTAATTTTGGCGTATCGATTTCTGTGAATTCATTGGTATGAAGATACTCACGAATATATCTAGTCAGGCTACCGCGAATCTTAAATATTTTTTGTTCCTGGAGGTTTCGGATGTTTAACACGCGGTACTCAAAAAGTGTATCAAGATTTTCTGGTTTGTGAGAAATTGGTTTATCGATTTCTATAGGCGGTTCATTAGTTACGGGCACAAGCACCTCGATCGTTACCTCGTGCAATTCTGCACCACCTGGTGCTCGTTCGTCTTCGATAACTTTTCCGGTAAACGCGACGACAGTTCCAACTTGCAGTCCTCGTAGTTTTTCAAGCTCTACCTTGTCGTCTAAAAGACTCTGTGCGACGCCACTTCTGTCGCGCACTGTTAAGAAGTTCAGGCCTCCGAGCAAACGTTTTTTGTGTAGCCATCCTTTGATAGTCACTACTTCGTTGAGGTGATTCGATAAGTTTTTCGTCAAGATTCGTTCGGTATTCATACTACAGAAAAGTATATCACATCTGTTGCGCCCAATCCCTGATGATGTCATACTAGGAAGCGAAAGCGATATAAAATACACATGCACGACGGAACATTATTTTTAGAAATCAGCCTTGTATTCGTCTTAGTGGCGATCGTAGCAGGGCTCATGCGATATCTCAGGCAGCCGCTTATTCTCGGCTATATCTTAACCGGTATTTTAGTCGGACCATTGTTTCTTGATCTAATAAAATCTAAAGAAGCGTTTGAAGGCTTTAGTGAAATCGGCATCGCCCTCTTGCTGTTCATCATCGGTCTTGGCATGAACGTTACGGTCATAAAGAGCCTTGGTAAAGTATCCCTCCTGACAGCGTCGTTGACACTCGCTATCGTCGGTGGACTAGGTTATCTAGTAGGCATACTCCTAGGATTCGACCCGACTACGGCAATGATTATCGGCGTTGCGCTCTTCTTTAGCAGTACTATCGTCATCCTAAAAGCTCTTTCAGATAAAAAAGAAGTCAACAGGCTCTATGGACAAATCGCGGTAGGAGTTATCCTCGTTGAGGATGTTGTCGCGACGCTTGCGATTGTTTTTATTACTGCCCTAAGCCAAGGTGGTGATGGATTGGGCTTACAAGATATAGCTTTGATGGCCTTAAAGGCTTTTGCGCTCGGCTTGCTTCTCTACGGAGCGGGAGCAAAAGTAATCCCCCATTTTGCGAAAAAATTTGCAAAGAACCAAGAGTTTCTCTTTCTATTCGCAATCGCTTGGGGCTTCGGTATCGCGAGTTTGTTTGCACAAGCGGGCTTTTCGGCAGAAGTAGGAGCACTGTTTGCAGGCGTCAGTCTCGCCTCTATTCCGTACGCTACCGAAATGAGCTCACGGTTAAAGCCCCTCAGAGATTTCTTCCTTATCCTCTTCTTTGTATCGTTTGGTGAAAGCTTCATATTCGAAAACTTCTCTATGATAATCATCCCTGCGTTGATATTATCTGCCATCGTCATTGTCGGTAAACCACTGGTAGTTATGGGGAGTCTAGGCGTACTCGGGTACACAAAACTTACCAGCTTTAAAGCAGGCATACATCTTTCACAGATCAGTGAGTTCTCGATCGTCCTCATCGTACTGGCGAATCAACTTGGTCTTGTCAACAATATTGCTACTAGTATCATTACTATGGTCGCCCTAATAACAATCGCCGTGTCATCGTACCTCATGAAGTACGATGACCAAGTATTTAAACGATTTGAAAAAAAATTGTCATTCTTCGAACGAAAGAATATTCGTGAGCAAGCGAAGAAACGTGGGCTCTACACCAGCATCCTGTTTGGCTATCATCATGGTGGGCATGAATTCTTAAAATTATTTCGTGATACAAAACAAAAGTACTTGGTTGTAGATTACGATCCAGAAATTATAGAGCACCTAGAATCTCAAGGTATCCGTCATGCCTACGGTGACGCGACGGACCATGAGTTCCTAGAGGAAATAAATGCTGCACAGGTAACCTTCGCAGCCAGTACCATCGTAGATATGGAAGTGAACAAACAACTGCTTGGCTTTCTGCACCGGCATAGGCAAGACGTAACATTTATCTGTCACGCTCGCACATACGAAGAAGCTCTTGTACTGTACGAGCACGGAGCAAGCTATGTGATCCTTCCTCGTTTCCTAGGCTCAGAATACATCACAACGCATATCAAGCGGTATGGGATGGACAAAAAGACGTTTGCTCGCTTCCGCCAAAGGCACATAGTAAATATCGGTAAACAGGCAATCGACAACTCGTAGCTAGACGTCTGTGCTGTTCTTAGCGGTATTATTCCCCCGGGGGTTTCGCCCAGCAACAGCACGTAGATCTTCATGGGTATCAAACTCGTCAATTATTGTACGGCCCAATAGCGTCTCTATCACGTCTTCTAGGCACACAATGCCGACTGTCTCTCTATACTCGTTCACAACCACAAACAAGTGGTGGTGTGTTGTCAGGAAAGCTGCCAATGCATGTGCTAACGTCTGGTCTTCGTGGATATAAAACACCCGTGGCTCCATAGCTTGCTCTACTTTTAGCGTTTTCTTTTTGTGTGAATCAAGAGTAAGTAGGTCTCGAATATGCAGAATGCCTACTGTATGATCAAGGTCTGTGTCGGTGACGACGAAACGATTATGACCAGCTTTGTGTAGATCATCGAGCACTAACGGACCAAGAATCTCAGACTTTTCGATAGAGTCTATCACACTACGAGGCATCATAATTTCACGTACAATTCTACCTTCAAACGACACGCCATTTTTGATCAATAGTTTTTCATCCTCCGAAAGCACAACGCCAGATCCAGATACCATGTGTAGTAATTCATCTTTTGAGCTAATACGGGCGGGCGGCATTGCTGTTGTTACTGTCTTTAGCACAAAGAACAGTTTTGGGTAGCGAGCTATACTGTTCAGGATAGTACCCTCATATTTCTCATAGACTGTTTGAGCATATCGTCGAACAAACGCCAGCCTTGCTATAGCCCCGTACTCGAGTGCTAGCAATAGGCTCAATAGCACGCCAATCAGCCATCCGTAGATAGCGACTAACAGCGACACAGCGATGACGAGCAACAGCGAACTTATGATTCTTTGAAGTGACGTAAGCTCGGTTAGATAATTGCTTTTTTTGAGGAGCAGCTCGCTTTTTTTGTCACCGGAACGATGCCGGCGATCAAGTTCAAACTGGCTAAGCTCCGGAAGTCGAATAGAAATCGCATTCACCGCGATCAGTGCAGCAACAACTACTAAAGTGATACCAAGCATAAGTCCTACCATAAGCCTATTCTAGCTCTCGAACGCATAATTTGCTACACTATTAAGTACTAATAGGGAGAAACAATGACACGGAACACATGGATTATTTTCACTGCAGTAGTAGTATTACTTTTGGGAGGACTCGTCTTTCTTTCGAACAAAGACAAAGTAGACGTCGGTAGTATCAACGGGAGTAAAGTACAGACTGGCAATGAAGCCTCTGGGGGCATCGACGACCACGTTTTCGGTAATAAAGACAGTAAAGTAACGCTAGTAGAGTACGGCGACTTCCAATGCCCTGGTTGTAAATCAGCAGCTGAACCAATCAGCCAAGTTAAAAAGAAATACGAAGAACAACTTGGATTTATTTTCCGCAATTTCCCACTCACAAACATCCACCCGAACGCAAAAGTTGCCGCAGCTAGCGCCGAAGTTGCAGGCCTAGAGGGTAAATACTGGGAAATGCACGATCTCCTATACGCATCCCAAGACGAATGGAGCGCTGCTTCTGGTGCAGACCGAACCGATCTATTCGCTGGCTACGCGCAGCAAATTGGGATCGATAAAAATACCTTTACTACTGCGCTAGAAGAAAAAAACGAAGCTATCACAAAAAAGATATCGTATGACCAAGCTCTTGGGCGCAAAGTTGGTGTCAGCGGTACCCCTTCGTTCTTTTTGAATGGTAAAGAAATCGATGATGTCTTCAAAGACGGTAAACTTGTCCCGCAAGGTACTGAAGGAGCAGCAAACGTTTGGACAGATGCCGACGCATTCGAAACACTTATTCTACTACCAGCATTTAAAGAAGCAGGCATCGACGTTTCTAAAGTAGAATAAGCTCGGCTTGCAATAACTATATAAAAAACACCCCGGTGCCTTGGGGTGTTTTTACTATTTTGTGTACACACGTTTAGTGTGCGATATACAGTTGCCATTCGGCAGGCACCACATCCACTGCAATCTTTTTACTCCGTGATGGAGCAAAACTGATGGCTATTGGCATGTAGCTTTTGTTCTCCTTATTATGCGTAAGTCTCGCGCATTTCGACCGTTACGTTTTATAGTACCAAGCGTTTTTGTGTTACTCGCGCGAAACACAAGATTAATAATATCAAGGCAATATTTTTAGGTCAAGCATAAGGAACAACAGAGATAAGCAGTATAGCGCTTCGTATCTAAAAAAACTTCAGTCGTTTTGCCGCGGCGAACACAAGTCCTATCAGTACGATGCTTGCAACAACAATCATTAGAAATGCCTCTGGCTGCTTCGCAAATGGCAATACTACATTCATACCGTACATACCAAACACGACGTTCGGCAATGTTATCAGTACCGTTATAACCGTCAATATTTTCATCCTCTTATTAAGATTGTTGTTGGCAATCGTACTATACGCGTCACGGATACTCTTTACCCGGCCTCCATAACTTTCAACAGCAACAAGCAGTTGTTGGATTTGGAGTGAAATGTCGTCAAGCGCTTCCGTATTCAGATCCGACAGACTGTCATGGGTGCTGTCGTGCAATCGTTTTACGACAGCTAAGAGTCCGTTGAGATTCATCCTATAAGAAGTCAGGTTGTCTTCAACAACAACAAAGTGAATAAAATCTTGATTAGTCACTTCATGAGAACGGAGTCGGTTAGCTGTATCGTTGATACTACGTTCAGTATGCCAAATAGACTCCTGATATTCCGACACACAGGCAGCAATAACCCCAAGCAGCAATTCTTTTGTTTCTTTTGTTGTCACAGGAAGCGTTGTGGCAGCGACTGTCTCGGGAGATATTGAATCAACTTGCGTCACACTAATAAAGATGTGTTCTTGAACCACGCAAAGCATAGGAGACGTCACCACATGACCTGATTTCGCCAATCGAGGTAAGCGCACAAAGACATACACGTCTTTCTCGTGCAGCTCTACACGTGGAAGCTCCTGGTGGTCTTGCACATCGTAGACAATATTCGGCTCTAGCGAGTACGTCTTTATCAGCTTGTCTATATCTTCGGGCGAAACATTACTGCCATCAACCCACATCCCTTCTGGAATTGGAGCGTGTAGTTTTTCAAATTCCTCACTCGGTGAGCGTTTCGCATAATACGCTAGCATATATGCGTAGTATAGCGCTTTTCGTATCTAAGCACTAGCGGAGTGGCCATATTTTTGCACCGACAACACCAACAACTTCACTTGTTTTAATTGGTCCATTGAAGCGAGAGTCTATAGACTCAGGACGGTTATCGCCACTGACAAATATTTCACTACTACCCAGCTGAATATCTATATTCTCAGTCACTGCGTACGATATCGTCTTGGGGATCGGTCACATTCACTACTTTGAGCGAATCTAAGTTCAACAAGTTTCCCTGTGGCCTCACGTAGCCTTCTCCATCAACTGTCACGATACATTCTTGTTTTAGTACACACACAGCGGTTTTTTTGCGGAAGAAGCATGACTGATGACCTATTCGCAGCAAAACTGCCGACTTTCGTCCATGAATCGCCATTTGCAGATACACTACCTACGTTGCTACAGTCGCCATATGTTGATTCTGATTTCTGCATGTAGCTGCTAACCTTCGCCTGTTGACCACACTTTGCAAGCCGAGCATAGACATCATACGAACCTTTCTTTAGAGCCAGCACTCCCGTATACGATGGGTCATCTGTACACCCTGTCGTAACCGTTAAGTCCTCAACATCTGCGAACACGCAAGGGGGAAAGGCCAACACAGTCACAAACATCGCTACAATCGACGATGCCATAATAAATGCGGATAAGCAAGTCACACCGGTATGATCTGAAGTCTCATAAACACTACTGTATTATTACTATTTACATTGTGAAAAAATAACCCCTTCAAACATTTAAACTCTCTATTTCTTACGTAAAAAGAATACACTCAAGCTTGCCGCCGATACCAGGCTGATGACAATGACGCCGATAAACACCACAGGAGAGTCTTTGTTCACCGGCAACGCAACATTCATGCCTAGTAGCCCTGCCAACATCGTTGGGATAGTCAGTGCTAGTGTAATCACGGTCAGTAAACGGATTGTTTCGTTCAATCGAGTATCCATCACAGCACGGTACGAGTCACGAAGGTTTGTGATGGTACGCAGCAAGCTTTTACATCGAGCCATCACCTGTTCTAGGTCAATACCGAGGTCTTCTACCATGTCACGGTCGTCTTCGTTGAGCTCTAACATTTTGCCACCTAGCAGCTTTTTTATCGCCGTGTTCGTCGGAATAAGTGCGTCTAGGTAATCGTTCAGTTTACGTTCATACTCAGTCAATGTTGAGATATCTTTCGATCGGAGGAGCTGGACATCGCTCGTTGCTGCCCGCATTTGGCGGTTAATAGTTGCCACTCGTCGTTGGTATTGCACCAATATCCCTTCCATCATTGCAATAAAAAACGGTACTTTTTGCGAAGTAGAGGCAAGCGTTATATCTATAAACGGCTGCCAGAGGCGACCCAACGGGTCACGGCTTACCGTCGCAATACTATGTGAGCTCATAGCAAACAGTATCGGCGTCGTGAAGTCATTGAAGTCATCGTCGGTATCCGGAAGCCGTGTGATGAAATATGTCCAATCATCTTCAGTTTCGGCACGTGGTACCTCGTGCGGGTCGAGCGCATCGTCAAGGATATTTTCATCGAGGCCGATCTCAAGCAAGATTGCCTTTTCATCGTCGCTTGGCCGTTCGCTACGAATCCACGCGTTGTTTCCTAGCGATTCTGTCTGCGTAAGCTTACCTGTCGTCGTATCGGTCTCGAGGAATTGTATCATCCAATCATTTTAACAGAGTGGTCGTGTAAACTACTGTTCCCAGCGAAATTCTGCGTTCCCGAAGTGACCGTACTGTGCTGTTGCTTCGTATATAGGCCTCTGTAAGTCTAGAAAGGTAATGATACCGTTTGGAGATAAGTCGTAGCCATCAATAGCAACGTCCACTTCGTCTATAACTGCGGTGGCTTCAAGTGGCTGATCGTAGCCGATGGCGTAAGCCAAGCGAACAGATACTTCCTTTGCACTATGTTTCTGTAGTAAATCTACGGCTATCTTCCTCGCCATGTACGCCGCCGATCTATCAACTTTGCTCGGGTCTTTTCCGCTAAACGCGCCTCCGCCTATAGGTATTCGCGGTCCATAGTTGTCGACGACTAGCTTCCTTCCGGTCAATCCGGCATCAGCATCGAATCCGCCTATGTTCCAATCGCCTGCTGGATTTATGTGGAGATCAATAGTCGCCACATCGAATGGCTCGGTCGCAAACCGCTGGACCCATTCGATTACTTTTTCTTTGAGTGCTAACTGTCCTGCGTGCTGGAAACTTGCGACGATAGAGACGATATCTGTCCCCTGGATTGTGACTTGTGTTTTACCATCATACGACCATATCTCATATAGAAATTTGTTCAGTTGACGCGAAAGCACTACCTCAAGTGGCAGCATCTCTGGGGTTTCATTGCAGGCATAACCAGTCATAATGCCTTGATCACCAGCTCCGCCTACGTCAACGCCGTTTGCTATTTCGCTACTTTGCTCAGATATTCTGACGATACTGTCTACGTTCCCTGCTAGTTTCTGAACGATTTTTTTAATATCTATCGCACCGGCTTTCGAGGTCACTTCGCCGGTTACAAATACTGTTCCGTGACCACCGGCAACATCTATCGCCACTCGTGCATTCGGATCCGCACGTAGGTATGCGTCTAGTACTGCGTCCGATATCTGATCACATATCTTGTCTGGGTGTTTCGGCGATACGCTTTCGGCTGTTCGTAACTGTGACATAAAAATAACTCCTTTTTCTGATATCTCCGACCTAGACATCAGAGGAAAAAGAAGTTTAAAACGTCACACATCTTTCCCCTGAAATCAGGGCTAGAAGTAGCACCGTGTCTTCGTACTATAGAAGTAGAAGCTGGTTGCCGGCAGGTCGACGAGCTAGATCTCTCGCTGCACTCTTGATATCTTAATTTGTAATGTACTTATATATTGTAGCACGCGCTAGCTACTCGGACCGTCACTTCCTTTTTCATAGGCCAGTAACGGTACGCTATTTTCGTTCCAGGCATCGAGTATTGGCTGACTAATCTCCCAGCACGCGAGCACTTCTTTGCTTGTCGCAAACAATGTTTTGTCGGCGCGGAGGGCATCGACGAGCACTCGTTCGTACGCATCGATACTGAGATGTTTTCCTTCATTTTTATAATTAAAATTAACTCTCACTTTCTCAGTTTCAGATTCGTACCCGGGCTTTTTTATATCAAGATCGAGGAGTATTTCTTCGTCTGGTTGGATTTTCAACACCAGCTCAGTTTCGCTCGCGTCGGTTTCGCTTTTATAGACAATCCGTATCTCAGTCAATTTTTCCAAAAGAGCTTTTCCTGTCGTAACTACCACTGGCACCCCGCGCCACCTATGTGTATCTATGGTAAATACTGCTTGAGCAAATGTTTCGGTATTAGATTCCTGGTTTTCGACTTCTGATTTGTAGCCAGCATATTGGCCACGCTTTGTGTTGGCATTCATTTCTTCAAGCGATGGCGAACGAACTTGTGAAAGTAGGGCAATCTTCTTGGCATGAATTTCTTCGGCATTCATTTCACCAGGTTGGTCCATAGTTACCATCGCAACCAGTTGCAGCAAATGGCTCTGGATAATGTCGCGGTACGCACCGACTGATTCGTAGAAATTAGCCCTCCCTTCGATATCGATCGATTCATAGGCAGACACTTCTATCCTGGCGATGTGTCGAGAGTCCCATGCACCGGCAAACAAAGAGTTTTTAAATCGGAAGGTAAGTATATTTTGAACTGTTTCCTTGGCAAGATAATGATCGATACGGTAAATTTGATCTTCGGTGAACGATTTCTGTAGATTTGCTATCAATGCTTTAGCCGAATCAATATCATACCCGAACGGCTTCTCGATCAAAAGCCGGCTGTCTCCACTTCCATGCTGACAGCCGTTGTTTAGACCGTGCGCACCAAGATGCCCAGCGATCACTTCAAACATAGTTGACGGTACGGCAAGATAGAAGATTCTCGCTAAACATATCCCTGTCGTCTCTTCGATTCGGTCTAGTTCTTTTTTTAAATTGACGTATTCGTCGGCAATACCGATATCCATGTGGACAATACTCAGTATACTTCTGAGTTTTTCTAGCACAGCCTGATCGTATGATTTCTGCGACGTATCCATAGAATTTTTGAGCGTAGACAGTACATCCTCGACCGTCGTGTTCCGGCGAGAAAGCCCAACAATCTTCGTGTCCTCCGGCAAAATATCATTTGCGACGAGATCATACAGTGAAGGCAACAGCTTACGCTTCGCAAGATCACCCGTGATGCCAAAAATGGTGATTATTGCTGGTTTAACATTGAGTGTGCTCACTTGGTGTCACCATTTATCGCGTGTCCTCCAAATTTGTTGCGCATGGCAGCCAGAAGCTTTGTGCCAAAGTGTGTGTTGCCTTGTTGCGATTGCATGCGTACATCCAGTGCAGCTTGTATCGACGGAAGCTCTATCCCGAGTTCTCTGGCATTTTCCAGTGTCCAACGAGCTTCACCGTTTTCGGTCACAAATCCGTCTATCCCATCAAGCGTTGGACTTTCTTTCAATGCATCGCGGGCAAGCTCGTTCAACCAACTCGTTATCACGCTCGAGTGTTGCCACACTTCACCTGCTGCAGCAAGATCGAGCTGGCCGCTGTACGCACCTTCTTCGAGCATACGGTAGCCTTCAGCCAAACTCTCCATCATGCCGTATTCGATCGCATTGTGAACCATTTTTACGTAGTGCCCACTTCCGCTTGGCCCAAAGTATTGAAAAGCGCCCTTTGGTGCAGCGAGCGTCTCGACTATCGGAACGATGGTTTCGTAGGCTTCTTTTTGTCCACCAATCATCATACTAAATCCATTTGCAAGTCCGTGGACACCACCACTCGTGCCAATGTCTAATAGGTGTACGTTTCTGGCTTCCGTCAGGTCTGACCGTCGTTTAGTGTCGGCGAATTTAGAATTTCCGCCGTCGATCACAATACTGTTTTCAGGCAGTAGCTTCATCCATTCTTCTAACGCTGCGTCTACTGCTCCCGCCGGAATCATAAACCAGATAACTGCACGTTCTCCAGCAAAAAAATCGATAGCAGCTTGCATACTAGTTGTGACCGCTATGCCTTCAGATTTTGACGCCACGGCTTGCTCTTCATGTCGTACGACGCCCATTACATCGTGCCCATCGGTATGTAACTTCACCGCTATTTGATGTCCCATTTTTCCTAAGCCTACAATTGCAATCTTCATATCATTCTCCTTTAAATATCATTTTCGACGTCTGAAAAAATAGTAAGATTTTCACACGATCGTACTATTCGTACGGGCAGCTCGCTAGCACTGCCATCGTCGTTGATGCGCTCTAGTGCTGGCCACTTTTTTTCACCCACTGCGTAGAGTACTGCGTGGGTAACGTTTCGTAAAAAACGTGGAGTCGTTGTGATCCGTGGAAAATCAGGTCCTTCAAAATGGCCGGCCGATACTTCAGATTCCATAAGCGAGTTTCCCGGCAATAATCCTGAGGTATGTCCATCTGCACCCATACCAAATAAACCAATGACAACATCGGCCTTGTGTTTCAACTCATCGAGAGTGTGTGCAAATCGTTCGGTCGTTTCGTCTATGGTCGAGCCATCCAACACCTCGGTATAGCTCACGCTATCCACATTGAAACCAGCGTCCTTCAGCTGCGCCGAGTTAGATCCCTTATGGCCGACATCCCCGTAGCGTTCATCCATAAGTAGCACGTCTAACCCCGCATGTGTAGCACGGTCGCCAATGTATGCTTGCACGCCTACGGCAAGCGGGATACACGATCCACCGGATACAAGCCACACAATGCGTTTGTTTTGTTCGATAGCATCTGTGAGTAACTGCGCAACAAACTCAACAACAGGCTGTATGTCTTCCGCAGGTACCCTCACTAAAGATTGGTTATTCACTCCTCTTATTATACCGTAGTTCGCTGTAAAGATACTATACAAAAGATATTAATTTTTTGCGCAGACACAATACTTAATTTAAACATACTTATGGTATAAAAAGTACTTATGTTATATTTTTTACTACATATTATTTCATCTGTTATCGGAAATTTAGTGCTAAAAAGTGTTGACCATTTAGTCCAGCCATCATATTGTTGAATTTGTGTTTTTTGCAGTCTAGTGTAGACGCAATGCACAACCACACTACGAAAATAATAGTAATATCAGCTCGTAGATTGTGAACATAAGGAGAAATATGCAAGTAAAACATAGCGTAATGGCGCTCGGCGCCATGGGTACCCTCATGCTTTTTGGCGGTCAATCCGTTGAAGCAAAGAGTGCCGATACAGAGAAAAAGAGCACACCCTCGACGAGTGTGACAAAGAAAACAGAGAAAAAAATTGTCACAGTAAAAGCTGGCGATACTCTCGAAAAAATTGCGAAAAAGAACAAGACGACATACGTACGAATCTTTAATGCAAACAAAAATCTTATCAACCCAGACCAAATCGATGTGGGCGACAAAGTGCGAATTCCTGCAAAAAAAGAAAAGCTACCAAACCGTATGTCACAAATTGTGGTTGCGCCTGTTGCAGCTCCAGCCGTAGCATACCAGCAGCAAACATATGCTGCAGCGCCGGCACAAACAACGACAACAAAACAGTATTCTCAAGCACCGGTAAACTCTTCAAGTTATTACGTTGGTAATGGCATGTGGTGTACCGACTATGTACAGTCTAAACGCCCAGACGTGCCAATTTATGGTAACGCCGGACCTAGCTGGATTGGTGCTGCTCAAGCAGACGGTAAATCAACCGGAACGCAAGCTAAACAAGGAGCTGTTGCAGTTACAAACGGACACGTTGCGTACGTCGAAAAAGTAAACAAAGACGGAAGCTACGTTGTAACTGAAATGGGTTGGAACTACCAAGCCGGAAACTACAACAAGCGTACAGTAAAACCTGGTACCTTTGGCGGATTTATCTACTAAAAGACTAGCGATAGTATCAAAAAAATAAATGCCGACACTGCTTACATTGCAGTGTCGGCATTTTTTATATCACGTTACATATGCTTTGATTCAACATTGGCTTGGTCGATGCCATTTGTAACCGTCGTGTAGCCTAGGTTCCCAAGATTGTTGGTTGCAACCGCAGCTCGGCCACCCGATTGGCAGTACACCACCAACGGCGTATCCTTCGGAATACCTGCTAGTTCTGGTGACGTCTCGTTAATCGATCCGTGAGGTACGTTAATCGCCCCTTCCACATGCGAACGAGCGAATTCATCAGCTTCACGAACGTCAATGATTATATCCTTCATATAGCCCCTCCTTTTCTATAGTGCTGTACATAGTATACGTCTGCTCGTCTGTCTTTTCCATGCACAACCCTTTATACTAGGTATATGGAAGATACGACTCAATCAACGGCACAGGCATTTGTAACAGCGCTCGAAAGCGAAGGCGTACGCCACATCTTTGGTGTCCCCGGAGAAGAAAATCTCGACATACTGCAAGCAATCAAAACTTCATCAATAGAATTTGTCCCTACCCGTCATGAGCAAGCAGCAGGATTCATGGCAGCAACTGTCGGTAGACTTACCGGAACACCCGGCGTCGCTTTATCTACATTGGGGCCAGGCGCGACCAACCTCATGACTGCCGCTGCGTATGCTCAGCTTGGAGCGATGCCAATGATAATGATAACTGGACAAAAACCAATTCGGGAAAGCAAACAAGGTTCATTTCAAATTATCGACATTGTTTCGATGATGAGCCAAGTGACGAAATATTCTAAAACACTTGTCGAAGGCAGGCTCGCGCCGTCATTTGTGCGCGAAGCATTCCGGCTCGCATCAGAAGAACGACCAGGCGCAGCGCTGATAGAAATCCCCGAAGATGTAGCCGCAGAGCAAGTAAAAACCAAGCTCTTGCCTATCACTCACACCCGTCGGCCAGTTGCCGAAGCAAAAGCAATCCGTCGAACAATCGACCTACTGAAAGCTGCAAAAAAACCACTGATTATTGTCGGTGCTGGTGCCAATCGAAAACGGACGTCAAACATGCTCACAAAACTTGTTGAATCACACCATATACCATTTTCAACCACCCAAATGGGGAAAGGCGTTATCGACGAAACACGACCAGAATTTGCTGGTACTGCTGCGCTCAGTGCACACGATTACGTTCACCGCAGTATCGAGCAAGCCGACCTTATCATCAACGTTGGGCACGACGTCGTCGAGAAACCACCGTTTATCATGGAGGGTGACAGAACAGTTGTTCATATCGACTTCCAGCCTGCGTCAGTCAACGAAATCTATTATCCGCAAGTCGAAGTGGTTGGCGACATTGCAAACGCTATTTGGCAGATCAAAGAAGAACTCGATAGTATCGATACGAGCAAACTATGGGACACCGACTATCATACAGCGCATAAAGCACAGCTCGACAAAGACTTCTCTGGGGCCGTTGAAGCATCATCGACAATCACCCCGCAATTCTTGGTTCATCAAATACGAAAAAGTGTGCCTCACGATGGTGTCGTCACACTCGACAATGGCATGTACAAACTGTACTTTGCCCGTCACTTCGAAGCACGATTCGAGAACACATTGCTGCTCGACAACGCACTGGCAACTATGGGCGCAGGCCTGCCATCAGCAATTGCCACCAAGCTAGTACACCAAGAAAAGAAAGTTGTCGCAGTCGTCGGCGACGGTGGATTTATGATGAACTCACAAGAAGTCGAAACAGCAATCCGTCTCAACCTCGATATTGTTATCGTTATATTAAACGACCAAAAATTCCAAATGATTCGCTGGAAACAAGTCAACGAAGGTCACCAAGAATTTGGTATGGAGTTTGGCAACCCAGATTTCAAGTTATATGCCGAAAGCTACGGAGCAAAAGGCTACACGGCGCACACACCAGAAGAATTTAGCACTATCCTCGAAAGTACTCTGAACGAAAAAGGGGTGCATATCATCGACACGGCGATAGATTATTCAAAGAACGCGGAATCTCTAATTGCAAAGGAGGCATAAATGCCAATTCAATCTATTAACCCAGCAACAGGCCAGATCATACAAAGCTTCGACGTCCTGACAGACGACGAGCTCGCAGCGAAGCTTAAAAAATCTGACGACGTCTTTGGATCATGGAAGCAGCGCACCCTCGAAGAGCGCAGTGAGTACATGCGAAAAGCAGCGGCGGTGATCCGCGACAATAGCGAGACCTACGCGCAGTTACTCACCCAAGAAATGGGGAAAGTGATTACCGAAGCGCGAAGCGAAGTCGAAAAATGCGCATACAACTTTGAACATTATGCCGATACATCTCACGAATACCTCGCACCTCGCACCGTACAAACAGATGCTTCAGAATCATACGTCAGCTACGAACCACTCGGCGCAGTTCTGATCATCATGCCGTGGAATTTTGCGTTTTGGCAAGTACTCCGTATGGCTGCACCTATCATCATGGCCGGCAATACCATCCTCCTAAAGCATGCGTCCAACGTACCCGGATCTGCACTCGCAATCGAAGATATTTTTAGGAAAGCCGGTGTTCCCGAAGGCGTATTTCAAACATTGCTTATTGGTTCATCTAAGATAGAAAAGATCATAGAAAATCCTATCGTCAAAGCAGTATCATTGACCGGTAGCGAACCCGCTGGTCGTGCAGTCGGTGCTCAAGCAGGAAAAAATGTGAAGCCAGTGGTGTTGGAACTCGGTGGCTCCGATCCGTCGATCATTCTAGCCGACGCCGACCTCGATATGGCGGTAAAAGCTGTTGCGTATTCTCGCCTCCTCAACAACGGTCAGTCATGTATTGGCTCTAAACGATACATTGTAGTCGAAGACATCTACGACGATTTCATGGAAAAGATAATTGCTGAATTCAAGACGTACGTGCCGGGCGACCCGACACTCGACGACACAAAAATCGGACCTGTCGTATCGCAAGGCTCACTCGACGAAGTGCTCGAGCAAGTACAACGAGCCGTCGACGCTGGTGCAAAAATAGAGCTCGGTGGTACACAGCTCGACCGCCCAGGATCATTCCTCGAGCCAACCATTCTTTCGAACATTACTCCCGACGTCCCGACGTATTACGAAGAAATCTTTGGACCAGTGGCGAGTGTCATAAAAGTGAAAGACCAAAACGAGGCAATCGAAGTCGCAAACGCAACCAGTTTCGGACTTGGGTCTAGTATCTACACGTCAGACATCCAAAATGCAAAAGCAATGATTCCACACATCCAAGCTGGAAGCGTGTTTATCAACGGCATGGTAAAAAGTGATCCCCGCTTACCATTTGGTGGTATCAAAAACTCTGGTGTCGGCCGTGAGTTATCTGCCGAAGGCGCCCGTGCGTTTACGAACGTCAAATCTGTTTGGATCAAATAGCTACTGATTATTTTTCGCGATGTGCGCAGCTACATGCCGAGCATCTGCGCCAATCCCATCGATTATCGATGAGTTAAGATGGGCTTGTCGAAATAAGCCCATCCAATACAATCCCTCTACCGGTGAGACACCGTCTACGTGTATTGGGGTGCCTTTCTTGCCCGTAACTCCAGCGATACGTATCCAAGAATAGTCAGCTTTAAATCCCGTCGTCCATACGATATTCGAGACCTTTTCACTCGATCCGTCGGTGAACCACACAATATTCTGCTCACTACTCGTCACTCTATGAGGTATCAGCTTTACTTTATGTTCACTAATTAATACTTCCGTGTTCTTACCCAGTACTGCTTCTTTTTTACGATCAATATACCACGCAGCAACACTTTTCTTTCGTCCACGGAGTAATCCAAATATATAAAATAGCCAGTAGATACTGATGCCACCTACTGATTCTGGCAGGAACCGTGGCTCGCCGCTCGTCGCAAGTGTCACGTTGTGAGATAGATGTAGGTCCTCGGCTATTTGTGCACCCGAATTGCCACCACCGACAACTAATACGTCCCCCTTAGGTACTTGATGAGGATTTTTATACTGCGACGAGTGTATCTGATATACCCTGTCACTCAGATTTTTTGCTGCGTCAGGAATAAATGGTTTGTTATACGGCCCTGTAGCAATCACTACCTGCTTGGCGATGATTGTTTCTTCGGCTGTCATAATAGTGAATGTGCCGTCGCTTTTCTGCACCGATTTTACGCGGCGGTTGTATCGAATCGGCAGATGGAATTTTTTGGCATAGGCTTCCATGTAGTTCGCAGTTTCATCTTTGGTAGGATAATACGCGTACTTCTTTGAGAATTTTTTTCCAGGCAAGGCAGCAAACGTTCGTGGAGTAAAAAGCGCTAGACTATCCCATCGCTCACGCCACGGGTCACCGGTGTTTGCATGGGCGTCGAGTATCAAAAAGTTCAAGCCAGATGTTTGTAGGTAATATCCTATCCCAAGACCGGCTTGACCACCACCAATCACCACAACATCCAGGACTTTTTCATCATTCATATCGCAAGTGTAGCACGACACTACTGTTATACTAGCTACATGAAAAAAGAAGGCCCTGTACACGCTCTTCCAACCGATATGCAACTGTCGCTAGATTCGCACCCTGATTCACTTGCAGCGTGGCACCGTGTCACGCTGCTCGCTCAAAACGAATGGATCTGTTGGGTAGAATCTGCAAAAGGTATCGAAACACGAGACCGCCGAATCACCCGCGCCATGAACGAGCTGGCGGATGGCAAAAGACGCCCATGTTGCTGGCCTGGGTGCATTCACCGCGTTACTATTTCTGACTAGTCTCGTCGAACGCCTTCGCAACACTTGGGCTATTTGCTGTCAGTCGCTTTATAGACAAATCCGTGGCTTTGTTGTTAGCAAGACGTAAGTTGTTGTCAGACTTCAGCAAGTTTTCTTTCACTTTATTCAGATGATCGACTGTTTTATCAATTTCTTCAATAGCCTTTGAAAACTGCGTCGATGCCAGCGTATAATTTCGACCAAAAGCTTCTTTAAAGTCGTTCATATTAGTTTCAAAATTCGTCACATCCATATTCTGATTATTGAGAGTGTGGATCGTCCGACGGAGTTCTTGCGACTTCATGTTTCCTTGGCGCAAGAAGCCAATGATCGTGATGAAATGCTGTGGGCGGACTGAATACATGGTTGCGTAGTCGTGAACGGTCACAATGTCATCGTAGTACTCGTTGTCTTTCTCGAGCAAACTCACCAATACCGCGTATTCGCAGTGCTTCTCGTTTCGGTCTTTGTCGAGCTCTTTAAAAAAGTCTTTATTTTTCTTTTTATGTGCCGTCGTATCATCTTCGTTTTTCATTTCAAACATGATCGATAATATCTCGTTACCATCGTCGTCATTTTCGCGGTAAATATAGTCGCCTTTTGAACCAGAGCGCGAATCGTTATCTTTTTCAAAGTAAGCGTTTGGAAATGCGATCGGCCGTATTTTATTAAACTCGTTTTCACAGTGAATTTCGAGTGACTCACCCATCATCTTGGTGCTCATTTTTGAACGCATTTCTTTGAGGGATATAAAGGCTGTTTCGCTGGAACGTAATTGTTCTTTCAGCTTCTCTTCGTCGAGTTCTTTTTTGTGCTGTATTTCTTTTATCTCAGCTTCTCTTTCTGTCAACTTTTTTCGGAATTCTTCTTCAATTTGTTGTTTCTCTTCAAGCGATTTCAATTTCACGCTAGATTCAGTTTGTTGTGCGACTGATTCTAGTTTCGATTTCAGTGCAGCGATTTCTTGCTCTTTTTTAGCCAGTGCATCTTTCGAGCTATCTATAATTTCCTGTGCACTCAGTTTTGCCTCGAGTGCTTTTTCTCGCTCGATATTATCAGTTTCTTTTTTGAGTTGCGCGTTAAACTCCTCCATCTTTATCGACTTCACGACACTCTTTATAGTCGAAGCATCTATATCTGTTTCATGGATAGACGAAAGGTCTATGACATCACCCTTGCTGCCATCTTCTTGCAGTACGAGCGTATGTTCATCTTGTATCGATACCTTAATTGTTTTCATTAGACTCCTTAATGTATCAAAATGATCTTACTGTCTAGTATACAGCGCTTAACTTGTTACTGCGCCAACGGAAAACTTTGTACAAATTCACCGAGTTGGTTCGGTACAGTAGTATCGCCTTGGCAATGAGTAGTGAGCAAGTACGTACTGTCTGGGTAGTGCGTTAGTACGTATGTTATAAACTCAGGTGCATAGCGAGCAGGCTTCAGATTTCTTTCTAAAAGCACACCATCGATATCTAGGTATATATTCATATAGTTACTTATATATCAGCGCGTACATACCGATCAAAAGTGACGTCGCACCAAGGAGCACACTGACGAGAAATTTTAGTCGTTCTTTTCGCGCAGCCTGAGTGATGCGCTTGCGTTCTACTTGCATAAGGTCGTGCAGGTCATCGATTCGATTGTTGAGGGAGTGTGATGCCGATTTTCCTTCATCTTCTGGCCCGCGCAGAGAATCATGCACTGCATCTCGTTGTCGGTTCAAAAACGAGCGTATCGTCGCAATGTCTTTTTGGCGATGGTACCTCGCGGTCAATTGCACCATTTCACCCGTCAAAAGATTCGTCGTGTCGTCCAATTTCTTTTGGATTTTTTCTTCATTCCCAGGTGTGTCGTCGTTTTCGAATTCTTTGTTTATCGTCCTCAGCGTCTGCATGACCCGTTTTTCGATACGTACTAGCTCTGCCACTAAGTCTTTAGAAAGTGCTTGACCGCTATGCTGATTTTTCTTTGCATGCAAAACAACAGAGTCAAGATATTCCTTGAGTGAGTTTCGTGATTTTTTGGTAGATTGTTTAGTGGTATGCGTCATGTATATGTTTACTGGGTTGTATCGCTCTATTGTACCATTTGTGTCATAGCGTAATCAGTTTTCGATAGATTTCTACCATCGCCAGCGTATCAAGCTCGCAGTACTCTACCAAGTCGTCCAATATCTGCTGTTTGCTGTCTTCGTTGTTGCCATCGAGTACGGCTTCCATCCATAGTCGCTGAGCCGAGCCGCCTTCTTGTATACGCAGTGCTTTGTACGATAGTTCTGGTACCAGTACTGGCAGTACGTATTTGATAGAGTACCGGCCGACAAATCGCTTATCGACGTACATATCGTCGGCAAATGGCACGGCTAGGTCTATCACTCGGTTGTTTACTTGTGCATAAAAGTCGCCGTATTCAGGGAAAAGCTCACCCATACGTGTATTACACGATTTTTCAAAGCTCATATTCCAGGTAATCACCGCTCCCGCGTCGCCAATGTTGGCTTGCAGCGAGTCACTTAGCGGCGATATCGGGTTGGTCGCGTCTTCGTGCAAATATTCTACGTACCGAAGCTCCGCGTCTGGGCTATCGAGTATATGCAGCGAGTACTGAAACGGTATTTGCTGGTACGGCTTTTGGCCATCAAAGTACGGGATCACGCCGTTATACGTTTCGTAATCGAGGAAATAGAGTGGAAATGTTATTTCGCTCATAAATGCCAGTATCGCGTCGCGATTGATAATCGGCATGTCTTTTTTAGTTGCTAGCACCTGCAGCTCTTGTTTCGAGGTAAGCGGGCTACTTTCGGGGATGTCTTCAATTTTTTTAATGCCCAATTCTTCTAGCTTCGCTATCCGAGCAGTTCCGGGTGCTGCTAAATCGTAGATGCTATATTCTGGTACATCCACCAAGTTGCGATAGACCACCATCCAGTTCGTAAGCGAACCAAGTTTTGCGTGCGACGGCGATATATCTGGGCACGTCGTAGAGCGCATCACCGATAACGCGTCAGCTATTTGTATATTTGTCAGCGCTTCTATTTCTAGCACTTTGTCGGTTACATCTTCTCTACTGACCAGCTCGGTGTGATCTATCTTACCATTACGCACATAGTCGTTATTTACAAAAAGGACGGTGACATTACGCACCGTATAGCCATTCCTTCGAAGTACCTCTGCTTGAAAGGCCAGATCGAGTATGTGCTCGGGCTTGGCACTGGTACTCGATTTTATTTCGTATATATCAACGAGTGTACCATCGAAATGCACGACGTCACTGATACACGCAATGTCATCGGTCTCAAACTTCGCCTGGATGATCGTCCGGGCTCCATCGGGATTATCAACAACCGCTCTAGTCACCGCCGCCAGCTCTTTATATTCGTTGTAATCACTAAACCCAAGCCGCTGTGCCTCGGGAAATTCTTTTTCGGCATAGGTTTCAAACAAAAACCCAGCAGCAAACATCGCTTGGGTATTTTTATCGTGTTTGGGAAGTTTTTTCTTATCGTGTTTTTCAAGCCAGAGCCACGCCGGGTGGCGGAGGTAATTCATGTAGGATGATTTAGAGAGTTGCATTACTTTTCCCAATCGCGAATAACCAACGTTTTGCCTTCCAAGCTAACCACAACTTTTTGCCGCTTCTGCCAGCCAAGCTGTTCGATCATTTCTTTCGGTAGCGTCACCATATAACTTCCGCCATTTTCACCAGTTCGTTGCAGTTTTCGTACTTGTTCATCACCAACTTTTCTTCGCGCCATGTGAACCTCCTTTTTACGACTTATATAATTAATTATATAAGTTCTTTACGCATTTTATATAGTTGCTTACGCTGATATTCAAACGTTAAAATCATACTACACACCCTCGATAAACGTCTCGATAAATTTCGTTAAGCGGGTCTTTATCTTTTTGATTACACTTTCGCGCTGCAAGATACTTGGCTGACTGCCCAAGATAGCCCCCAGGTCGTGGTTGCGCGGCAACCGACCAGTCGAGACATAGCGGTCGAGAAGCAGCTGAGCTTTTTCAGTCTCGATTCCTTCCTCGCGGCACATGGCTTGAAACTCTTCGACTTGCTTCTCGCTGACAAACTCAGCAAACTCGGTCTCAACTTGGCTTGAATCTGCAATACGTGGCAAGGCACCTTCGATAAACTGCTCAATCAACTCGCGCTTGCTGCGTAGCTCTGGCGTACTCGACATAGTGTCGGCGATTGTTCGCTTGATTTCAGATTGTTTGGCGTCATCTGCCCCCACCATGCGAGCGATCAGTTTCACTATATAGCTGACATTCACTTCGTCGCGGCGGGTTAGCTCGAGCTCGAAATCGATGTCTTCGAGTATCGATACTTTTTCTTTTTCGTGCTCGCGCTTGACCTTGTCGTAGATATCGAGATATTTGCTTTTGAAATTCTCGAGCGTCTGAAAGTCGATATCGATATCGCTCGGTGTAAACTCAGCAAACGACTCGACGACATTGCGCAGTCGTAGCACCTGGCGATAAGCCTCGACAAATGCTAGCTCGGCGTCCTCATCTGGCAAGTTATCGACATCGCTGGGACGCGGTGCGATATCGCGTAGCTTGGCCAGTGCTGTGTTAAACGCTGCAATATAATCTTCATACGGTGCGATAAACACATCTTCGCGCGCCTCTTTATTGGCAAACAATTCGAGCGCATCGTCGGTCGCCTGTTTGAGGTTGCGAAAGACGACTATATTCCCCTGCGACTTGGCCTCGTTTAATATCCGGTTGGTGCGGCTATAGGCCTGAATCAGCCCATGGTAGCGCAAATTTTTATCGACATACAGGGTATTGAGAGTTTTGGAGTCAAACCCGGTCAGGAACATATTGACCACGAGCAGCAAATCGATTTCACGCGACTTGACGCGATCGGCTATATTGCGGTAGTAATTATAAAAACTATTGCTGTCGCGCGTCGAATAACTGGTGCCGAACATCTGGTTGTAATCAGCGATATAGCTCTCCAGCTTGTCGCGGGAGTGCTGGCTCACCGGACCGTTCGTGTCTAGCTGCGCGTCATCATCCAGCAGTCCATCGGCGCTTTCGTCAGCCTCATTGGCGTTGTAGCTAAATATCGTGGCAACCCGCAGGTTGTGTTCGCCAGCCTGTTTTTTGCGCTTAAACAGCTCATAATATTTGGTGAGCGTCTCGATATTACTGATCGCCATCATAGCAGTAAAGTCCCTGCTGTGCGTTTTGCGGTCGTGATTGGTGATGATGAAATCGGTTATTTCTTCCAGCCGCTTGTTCCATTCGTAGGTCTCGTTGCGATCTATATCCTCTACCCTGAGGTCGGTATTCAGTGCGCCCTCTTTGACCTTGAAGCCTTTGTAATACTCGACGCTAAATTTCAGGACGTTTTCATCACGAATCGCGTCGGTTATGACGTAGCGATGCAACTGCTCGCCAAACAAATCTTTGGTGGTGCGCTTGTTGACACCGCTACCATGAGCGTTGTCGGTAAATATCGGTGTGCCGGTAAAGCCAAACATCTGATGATTCGTGAAGTATTCGGTAATCCGCTGGTGCGTTTCGCCAAACTGGCTGCGATGACACTCGTCAAAGATAAAGACCATCTTTTTGTCTTTGAGCTCGTCCATCTTGAGCGCGTGGCGTTCACGAGTGATGGCATTGTTCAGCTTTTGGATCGTCGTAACGATCAGCTTGGTTT
>Ga0307998_1000408_pt1 | contig 24520 bp, 23 predicted proteins | sample Davwhametageno37_FD_203147 | JGI IMG/M metagenome (GOLD analysis project Ga0307998, IMG submission 203147) | Marine microbial communities from Davis Island wharf, Antarctic Ocean - #37 | ecosystem: Environmental > Aquatic > Marine > Unclassified | place: Antarctic Ocean: Davis Island wharf... | reverse complement strand
TTTTTGCAATATTCTTTTTTATCCAAGGTACAAAAACATCCATTCGAGTCACAGCTCTACTAACAACAAAATCAACAGGACGTTTAAAATCTTGTGCACGTTGATGACGTGCTTCTACATTACGCAAGTCAAGTGCCTGACTAATTTCTTGCACTACTTTTATTTTTTTTCCTGTACTGTCAATCAAAAAGAAATCAACCTGTGGGAAGAGTATAGCCAATGGAATTCCAGGGAAACCACCGCCTGTACCTACATCAAGAATTTGTGTTCCAGGCACAAATTCAATCAGACGAGCAATGCTTATGGAGTGAAGTACGTGTCTTTCATATAATTCTGCAATATCTTTTCGCGATATAACATTAATTTTTTCATTCCACTCTTCATAAAGTGATTCCAATTGTGTAAATTGCTTTTTTTTACGATGAGAGAGATCAGGGAAATAATATTCTACTATATTCAAAATGTAACTTTTGGTAAAACTATAACTAGTCAAACAAATAAACTACAATTAATCTATTTAGTATGTCAAATGAAAATGTGCTTATAAAGTTCTCAAGAAAAGATACAAAAAAATTTTTATTCACACTTAATAAACGTGTAAATGAGCACTTTAAAAAATTAAACATAGCAAAAACTGGAAACTGGAAATTGTATGTTAAAACTTTTTTCATGTTGGCTTTGGTTGTCGCTCCTTATTTTTTAATTCTATTCACTGAATTTAATGCCTGGATTAAGCTTCTTTTTGCTCTATCAATGGGTGTAGGAATAGCTGGAGTTGGAATGAATGTAATGCACGATGGTAATCATGGATCGTTTTCTGAAATTCCATGGATCAACAAATTAATGGGATCAACTATATACATGTTAGCTGGTAACGTGCACAACTGGAAAGTACAACACAATATTCTACACCATACCTACACTAATATTCATGGACATGATGAAGATCTTGAAGCTGGACGTATTATTCGTTTTTCGAAACATAGCCAATGGTTACCAATACATAAGTTTCAGCATTTATACTCTGTCTTTTTGTATGGCTTATTGACTATCAACTGGGCGATTACTACCGATATTCAACAAACGTATCGATTTCTTAAACGCAAAATTACCTACCGCAAAGCGCTACAGCCTATCCGTCAATGGGCAATTTTAATCTTTACTAAAGTTTTATATGCATCTGTCTGGATTGTAGTACCTATGCTTTTTCTTGAAATGACCTGGTGGAAAATTTTGATTGGCTTTTTCGCAATGCATTATGTCGCTGGCCTTATTTTAAGTCTTGTATTTCAATTGGCACACATCATTGAAGATGCTCAAATGCCTTTACCAGACAAAGAAACTGGTACTATGAAAAACACTTGGGCAATTCATCAATTATTCACAACGGTTAACTTTTCTACTAAAAACAAATTCATGAATTGGTTTACTGGTGGATTAAATCATCAGATTGAACATCACATTTTTCCACACATTAGCCATGTACATTACACAGATATTGCTAAAATTGTTAAGAAAACTGCAAAAGAATTTAATTTACCCTATAACGAGTATAAAACTACTAGAAGTGCCTTATTTTCGCACTTTAGATTTTTAAAACAAATGGGCGTACAACCCGTTTAAACTTGTTACTTTATGGATGCATTATCGGATAGAATAAACAGCCTGCCAGTTTCGGCCACTTTGGCAATGGCAGCGAAAGCTCGTGAGCTTAAAAACAAGGGGGTAGACATCATTGGTCTCAGTCTTGGAGAACCTGACTTCAACACACCAGAATACATTAAAGACGCTGCAATACAAGCTGTAAAAGACAACTACAACTCCTATTCTCCTGTAGATGGATACGTAGATTTGAAAGAAGCTATTTGCACGAAATTTGAGCGCGACAATCAACTGAATTATAAGCCTTCTCAAATTGTAGTTTCTACTGGAGCAAAACAATCGATTGCAAACTTATGCATGGTATTACTTAATCCGGGGGATGAAGTATTACTTCCAGCTCCGTATTGGGTTAGCTACTCTGCAATTGCAACCTTAGCAGAAGCTAAGTCAATCATCATCCCATCTTCTATAGAAACGGATTTCAAGATCACTCCAGAACAATTGGAAGCGGCTATTTCAACGAAGACGAAATTGATTATGTTCAATTCGCCAAACAACCCAAGTGGAACTATATACACAGAAACAGAATATAGAGCCCTCGGAAAAGTATTAGAAAAACACCCCGACATCTACATTTTGTCTGATGAAATATATGAGCATATCAATTATGGTACTGCACATTTCAGCATCGCTCGTATTCCAGAATTGTACGACCGTACCATTACAGTAAATGGTGTAGCTAAGGCTTTTGCTATGACCGGATGGAGAATTGGGTATATTGGTGCAGCCGAATGGATTGCTAAAGCATGTAACAAAATGCAAGGTCAGATTACGAGTGGAGCAAATTGTATTGCACAACGTGCTACAATTACTGCACTTCTTGAGCCCGTAAGTAGAATTCAGTACATGGTTGATGAATTCAATACACGAAGAGACCTCATCATCGGTTTATTAGAACAAATCGAAGGCTTTAAATTGAATCGTCCAGAGGGAGCATTTTATGTATTCCCTGATGTTTCGTTTTACTTTGGAAAAACAATAGATGGAACGCTTATCAATAACGCTAGTGACTTTGCGCTCTTCTTACTGGAGAAAGCTCATGTTGCTACTGTTACAGGTGAAGCTTTTGGAAACGATGCTTGTATTCGGATTTCGTATGCTGCTTCTGAAGATAACATAAGAGAAGCTGTTGCACGAATTGCAAAAGCTCTTGGATAGTTTTCCTACCTTTATATAAAATAAAAAAAAACCGTCAATTGCCGGTTTTTTTTATAAAGTGAAGTGGTTATTTATTTACAACCTCTTCTTGATGATTGATTGATTCTTGATGAATTGCCTTAAAAATCTTAAGGATAAATTCTTCTGACAAATTACGGTCTTGTCCTTCTAGAATCATTTTACCTAAAATTTCGTTCCAACGCTTGTTTTGTAAAACAGCAACGTTTTTAGATTTTTTCAACGTTCCGATATCTTCAGCTACTTTCATTCGCTTCCCTAAAGTATCAAGGATTGTTTGATCAGCAATATCAATTTGTGCACGTAATGTATTCAATGCGGTGTTATATGCCTCTTCTTCATTGCTCTCTTTTCTGATCTTAAGATCTTTCATGATCTGAACTAAAACAGTGGGTGTTACCTGCTGTGCAGCATCACTCCATGCATTGTCTGGATCCCAGTGCGACTCAACCATAAGTCCATCGAAATTTAAATCCAATGCAGTTTGACAGATATCAAAAATCAAGTCTCTTTTACCAGCAATGTGCGAAGGGTCACAGATCATAGGAAGATCTGGAAATTTGCTTTGTGCCTCAACAGCGATTTGCCATTCCGGATTGTTTCTATATTTTGATTTCTCATATGAAGAAAAACCTCTATGAATCAAGCCTAGTTTTTTGATGTTTGCAGTATACAAACGCTCAACACCACCTAACCATAAAGCCAAATCTGGATTTACGGGGTTTTTAACTAGAACAATTTTGTCTGTTCCTTCAAGTGCATCAGCAATATCTTGCATGATAAAAGGACTTACAGTAGACCGAGCACCAATCCAAAGGATATCTACATCGTGTTCTAAAGCGAGTTTAACATGAACTGCGTTCGCAACTTCAGTAGCGGTCAATAGACCAGTTTCAGCTTTTGCTTTTTGAAGCCATTTCAGTCCAATAGCTCCTACCCCTTCGAACATTCCAGGACGGGTTCTTGGTTTCCAAATTCCAGCACGAAGAACCGTTACATCGGTACCCTTAAGTTCATGTGCAATTTTCAACACTTGTTCTTCTGTTTCGGCACTACAAGGCCCACCGATTACAAGGGGATGAGAAAGACTAAAGTCGTTAAGCCATTCTCTCATTTGAGGTTTATTTTCCATTTTGTTTGATTTATTTTTTACTAATTCCGTTTAATATTGATGTTAATTGATTGGTGTTCTTCATCTCTTGAAACAAAGCGTTGTAGTCGTCCTTTACAAGGAGACTCTTGAAGTGTTCCAAATTCTGTATGTATGCGTCTAGGGTTTCTATTACATTATCTTTATTCTGTTCGAAAATGGGTGTCCACATTGCTGGGGAACTTTTTGCCAGACGAACAGTGGATTCAAATCCACTCCCTGCGAGGTCAAAGATATTATTCTCATCCTCTTCTTTCTCAAGAACAGTTTTTCCTAACATAAAAGAGCTGATGTGTGATAAATGAGAAACATAAGCCATGTGCTTGTCATGAGCTTCTGCTTCCATAAAGCGCAAGTACATTCCCATCTGACGAAAGGTTTTTTTTGCCCACAACAACAGGTCTGGACGGGTTTTATTGGACTCACATAAAATCTGTGGCTTCCCTTGAAAAAGTCCTTTATGTGCCGCTTGTGGTCCCGAAAACTCAGTACCAGCAATCGGGTGAGCTGCTAAAAATTGATCACGTTTGGGATGATTCGCAAGGAGTTTGCACAGTTGTTCTTTTGTCGAGCCAACATCCCATAACAATGCATCGGCATGTAATTGATCTAAAAGTTCTGGTAAAAGTTGCATTGACTCTTTTACTGGGATACTCAAAATAACCCGATCAGCTTCTGCTATTGTATCCAAAGTACCAATACGGTCGATGATTCCAATCTGCAGCGCTTGGTCAAGATGCACTTTATTGGAATCAATACCAATAATTTCAATTTCTTGTAAGGTTTCCTTCAGGTCTAAAACCATAGATCCTCCAATCAAACCGATTCCTATTACATAGATCTTCATGGCTTCAATCGATTAATTGCGATTTGAATTTGTTCGACTTTTACACACAGTGAAAAGCGAATATATCCTTCTCCTTGGCTTCCAAAAATTGTCCCTGGAGTAATGAAAATATGGTATTCTTTAAGAATATTATCAATAAATTCCTCAGACTTGATTGTGGGGTCATTCAACTTGGCCCACAAAAACATTCCAACACTTTTTGGATCGAAAGTGCTTCCCATAAGTGTTGCCAATTCAATCATTGCCTCTCTGCGTTCTGCATACACCTTATTGAGTTCAGTAAACCAATGGGTTTCTAATTGCAAAGCAGCTATGGCTCCCTTTTGGATTCCATAAAACATACCTGAATCCATATTACTTTTCACCTTGAGTACTGCATTGATGTGTTCTGAATTCCCAGAAAGCATACCCACTCTCCAACCTGCTAAGTTAAAAGCCTTGCTTAAAGAGTTCAGTTCCATAGCAACCTCCATTGCACGAGGCTGACTGATTAGGCTCTGAGGAGAATCGTTGAGGATAAAGCTATACGGATTGTCGTTGATCAACAAAACGTTGTTCTTTTTGGCCCAAGTGATTAAACGTCTAAAAGTATTCGTGTCAACTTGTGCGCCAGTTGGCATGTGTGGATAATTCAACCACATGATTTTGATGCGACTCGTATCCAAATGATCTAGTGCTACAAAATCAGGTTGCCAATTATTCGCTTCTTTAAGATCGTAAAATACAGCTTCCGCTTCAAGTAACTGAGTAACGGAACTATAAGTAGGATAACCCGGATTGGGAATTAATACTTGATCTCCCTTATCCAAAAATGCCATAGAAATATGCATGATCCCTTCTTTAGAACCCATCAACGGAAGTATTTCGTTGGTAGGGTTTAAGGTTACATCATAATGCAATTGATAAAAAGATGCTATGGCTTCACGTAACTCGGGCAGCCCTTGATAACTTTGATACATATGGGCTTTAGAATCCGACAAACTCTGTTGCATTGCATCGAGTACAGAAGAGTCTGGTGGTAAGTCAGGACTTCCAATTCCCATATTAAGAATCGGATTCCCAGCCTTAATCAAAGCCGCTACCTCTCTAAGTTTCTTAGAAAAATAATATTCTTTTACTTTTTCAAGGCGTTGTGCTGTTGGTGTACTCATATCTTATTGTTTGGATATTCTCCAAGAATTTTAAATTCAGTTGCCATAATTTTAATTACAGATTGCGCTTTTTTATACTGATCAAAAAAATCAAAGGTAACATCCACAAAAAAGGCATATTTCCCAGGGGTTTCGATAACAGGTAAGGATTGAATTTTGGTGAGATTCAGTTGACAGTCACTCATAACATTCAATATCGCAGCTAAACTTCCACGTTGATGGTCTAAAACAAACTTCAAGGTCGCCTTATTAATTTGCTTTTCTTCTACCAAAGCACCTTTGGCTTGAATAATCACAAAACGAGTAACGTTGTTTTGGATGGTTTGAATTGATACGGCGTATAGCTCCAAGTTAAAAATATCTGAAGCCTTAACACTCGCTATTGCTCCTATCCTTTGAAGTTGCTCTTTATTAATTTTGCGGGCAATGTCCGCAGTATCTTCAGCTTCTACCAAACGAATGTGAGGGTAGTCCGAAAAAAATGCTTTACACTGCAACAAGGCCATCGGGTGGGAATGTACTTCCTTTAGGTCGTGAATTGATTGTCCTTTGATCCCCATTAAGTTATGCTCAATATTCAAATAAGATTCCCCTATAATTTGTAAGTTGTGACGATCGAGCAAAGCATAATTTGGAATAATCGATCCTGCAATAGAATTTTCAATTGCCATAACAGCTTGTGTTGCTTTCCCAAAAATAAGTGCATCTGCAAGTGCGTCAAAAGTTAAACATTCTAAAAGCTGTATGTCCGACGGGAAATAGTTTAATGCCACCTGATGGTGGAAAGAGCCTTGTATTCCTTGTATGGCAATGATCGATTGCATTCTTTATTTTTCCTTTTTATTCAAAAAAAAAGTCCCGATTAAATCAGGACTAGTAAAGGTTATCAACTTAATAATATTACAATGCCCTGTTTTCTTCTTGATAGAAGAAGAAAAAGAAACGGTTAAAATATGTAGTTATTGTATTCATTAAAATTGTTATATGTTACAAATGTACACTCCAGATTGAGAAAAACAAATTTTTAGCTATTTAATTTACCCTACGTAAAGAAATCTGTACATTTAAGATCATACTATGAATTTAATTGTAATAAACACCCCTTATGACTGAGGAACTGTTAACAATAAAAAATATTGACGTATACTTTGTTATTGGGGTTATTCTTCTCTTTAGTATCTTAGAAAGCATCTCTGGTTTTTTTAAAATTCAAATCGAAAAAAAAGAGATTGGATTCAAGAAATTCTAAATTTTTTAGTTCTTGGAAATCTAGTAAAACCAATAATTGTTCTCCTGGTGTACAGTCTTGGTGATTACTTTTTTCCTCAATATCGCTTAGCCTTAGGATCACTACCCTTTGTTGGTTTGTTTACTGCTTATATACTAGTTGACGATGTACTACAATATTGGTATCATAGAACAGCACACGAAACTCCTTTTTTATGGAAACTGCTGCATCGACCACACCACCAAGCAGAAGAGATGGGTTATTTCGTGTCGTATCGCAATACGCTTGTATATTATCTACTGATGTTAAACATTTGGTGGGTTGCATTAATTCTTTTTTTAGGAGGCGGAAAAGTTGTTGCATTGGGTTTGATCCTAAAACAACTGATTATCACCGGTTCGCACAGTCGACTGAAATGGGATAAGCCTTTCTATTAATATGCCGTTTTACGTCCAATAATAAAAATACTGGAACGCATCATCATTACCCCAGCCTTTCATCATTCTCACCACGGAACTACCAGATTAGATACAGCGAGTGAACCCAATGGAAATTTTGGGAATATGTTCAGCCTATGGAATCAATTATTTCGGACAGCTACCTTCCAGAACAGTTACCCAAAAGAATATGGCTTACAACAAAAAACAAACGATCCTTGGACGGCTTCTTATTTTTACCCTTTTGTTAAGTCTCCCGATTTAAATAGCGAATGGAGCGCAGGGTTTAAGAAAACAGACACAAGTTCTTTAGAAGCTCTTTCGGTATCCTTAACCAAAGGGGATGCATATCTCTGGTGTACTTGCGGGATGAGTAAAAACCAGCCTTTTTGTCATGGTTCACATCATGGAACCAAGTTTAATCCACAAAAATTTACTGTGACAAGAACAGGAACAATAAGGTTGTGTAACTGTAAAAAAAGTAAGGGGATACCTTTTTGTGACGACACCCACCTCAGCCTATAAATCTATCTCATGAGAAAAAAACTAAAAAAAGCGGTTATTATTGGAGTAAGTTCCGGAATTGGAAAAGCTCTTGCTCGAGAGTTGGTGAGGAACAATTATAATGTTGGCGTCACTGGAAGAAGAGAAAGTCATCTACTAGTGCTTCAAAAGGAGCACCCAGAACACATACACATAGCTGTGTTTGATACCACAAAATCGAATACTATAGAACAACTTGGAGCTTTAGAAAAAACATCAGAAGGCATCGATTTGTTTATTATCAGTGCTGGGATTGGGCACATCAATTTGGACTATAATTATTCGTTAGAAAATGAAACCAATCAATTGAATGTTATTGCATTTACCCAATTAGTTAATTGGAGGATGCGATACTTTGAGAAACAAGGACAAGGTCATTTGGTCAACACCTCTTCAGTTGCAAGTCGCAAAGGAGGGAGACAAGCACCAGCATATAATGCTTCAAAAGCATATCAATCAATTTACCTCGAAGGGACGACTCAAAAAGTAGCCACAATAAACTGCCAATTTACACCACTGATGTTCGATCCGGTTTTGTGAAAACTGCGATGGCTAATGCGGATAAAATGTTTTGGGTATCCAGTAAAGAAAAAGCTGCACGGCAAATTTTTAGAAGTATTCAGAAAAAGAAAAGAATTGTCCATATCAGTCGACGTTGGATTATAATCGCTTGGATACTTGAGCGTATTCCCTGGTTTATATACAAATGCATGTAAGCATATTTTAATTTATCTTTATAAAAAAAAATGGCTTTAGTTCTCAATCAAATCAAGAAAAAATACGGTGAAATCAAAGCACTTCGAGGCATTTCAGTAGCAATGAAGGCTGGAGAGGTTGTCGGTTTACTCGGTCCAAATGGTGCAGGAAAATCTACGCTCATGAAAATTTTAACCGGATCAATTGAACAGTGGGAAGGAACGATTACGTATGAAGGAGATGACCTACGAAACTCCCTCAAAAGTATACAACAACGTACTGGATACCTGCCCGAAAACAATCCGTTGTACGGAGAACTATTCGTTTTAGAATACTTACATTTTACCGCTTCACTTTATAAAATCAAGAACGCGCCATTCGCAAGTATCATCGAGCAAGTAGGCCTTACCGAATTTAAGAATCGGAAAATAGAAACCCTTTCCAAGGGGTATCAGCAACGTGTTGGAATTGCCGCCGCACTACTTCACGATCCCAAGATCTTAATTTTAGATGAACCAACAACTGGCCTCGATCCCAATCAGGTCGTCGAAATTAGAAAATTAATCCGTACACTAGGAGAAAATAAAATTATAATCCTATCCAGTCACATCCTCTCAGAAGTAGAAAGTATTTGTGATCGTGTATTAATCATAAAAGAAGGTGAGTTGGTTGCTGATCAAAATCTAGATGAACTACGTAAAGGTCAACAACAAATTATTTTAGTTGAGTTTGACTACCGAATTGAAACAGAGGCATTGTCGAAAATCCCACATGTTATTAAAGTAGTCAACACTTTTGATTTCAACTATGAAATACATCTCGACACCCAAGAAGACATGCGACCTCAAATCTTCGATTTTGCTCACGACAATGAACTCAAGATTTTAGGTTTACAGCTTAAAAACGAAAATCTAGAACAGTTGTTTACCCAATCGACAACCTAATAAAATGATTCACACACCCCGACTTCTTATCTCAACACTTACCAAGGAAGAAGACTGCAAAGACATTCACTATAAAAACTGTTTCCTAAAAGTTGCAGAATTCAACACCGTTGGTATTCCTAAAAATTTTGAATTCACTGAAACATTTCTTCAACCCCTATTTAAATCTCAACTAGCAGAACAAGAGCAGCAATTGGGCCGGTCCATTCGATTAAAAGAAAACAATACGTTTATTTGAGAATTGGGAATTCGACTTACTACTGACAAATACAATAAGGGAGAAATTCACTTCAGTCTGATTCCTAAGTATTGGAATAAAGGGTATGCAACCGAGGCAATGCAAGCAATTATAAAGCATGATTTTAAAACCCTAAACCTACATCGAATCGAAGAAGGTGTAGCTGCACAAACCATGAATTCCATTAAATTACTCGAAAAAATCGGTATGACACGACAGGGAATGCATCGGAAGATTTTGCCGATTCGCGGGGAATGGGTTGATCATTCCGGCTATACTATTTTAGAAGAAGATTAAAACTGATTTAAAATATTTTATTAACTTGTAAGTACATAAATTATTATTGATGAAAGCGTTACCTTTTTTACTCCTTATTTTGACGCATTATTGTTTTACTCAAAACCATTTTTATGGATCTTTGGTTGATGATCAATCTGGGCAACGCATGCCCTATGGACACTTTTCTTATGAAGGAAATAAAGGGTTTATTTCTGATGGAACTGGGCAATTTGAATTATGTGCAACTGCAGAAACAATTCAAATTTAAATCAGTGCTATTGGATATCAAAATCATACGTATCTACTAAAACCATCTGAGCAAAATATTGTACGCCTTATTTCCAAAACCGAGAATCTACAGGAGGTAATTCTGTATCATGTCGACCCTTCAAAAGAATTGATACGGAACGTAGATCCAGCTATCTCAAAAAACTATCCTACAGAACAAGAGTAAATCTATGGTACCTATCGGGAGCATGACTATTGGGATAGCCTTCAAACCAAATCTATTTATAAGGCAAAATTCTAACTAAGGCTGATAAGTTTTCATAAACAAAAAAACAACGGATGGCAATGTTCATATTTTAGAACACAAATTGGATGCTATCGACATTGATTCGGTAGAGATTCCTGTTTATGGAACGTACATTATGATGATTTTATATTGGGAAGACATTGACCACTTGGGCTTTCAAAATTAAACAACTATGACCTTAAAACAAAAGACACCCTGGTATACGACGGCCGCTCCGTTATCCAACTCAACTACTCAGACAAAAAGAGCAAAGGAGAGCTTTAAATAGAAGTAAATTCCTTTGCATTGATTCGGGATATAAGAGAAATTAATCCAAAAGAAATAGAAGAAGATTTTCATCTATTCAATATCTATGAACGACTAAATTGGAAGTCATTAACTTCATATAAAATTGACCCTGATGGAAAATGGCGACTTAAATTCATCAATTACAGCACCAGTTTTAAACGAAAAAATAACACAAAAAATTCTACCTCAACACAACCTACTTTGCTACGCAGTGCCTTTCTGAGAAAGCTTTGATTCTACAAAATGACTGCTTTGCATTTAGTACTGTTTTGAATGATTATCTTCTAAGTCAAAAAGAGAACAAGACCTACACAACTAGAAAACAAAGGATATTTTTGTTCTTTTCTAAATTAATAAGCTCATTAAGCCAGGGGCTTCGTGTCCTCCAAGTCAATTTGAATCAATTCCCATAAACTCTTTTATCCAAAGAAATAAATTTTAATGAATCCAATACACGTGTTTGGGTGTGGGACTCAAAAATTGAATATCCAATAAACAATAAATGGGAGGGTTAGTTAGAGTACCGCATCTTCATTTAAAAAAATATATACAGTTCCATTGTATTAGGGCTTGATTTTCATCAAGATTTATCTCGACGGAATCGCGTTCATTTGAATACTTCAATGGGAATTGGATATCGCAAAATGAGAGCATCACACGGTTCTTTTAAACATGAAGATTCCTTTAATATAAACAGTAAAACATTCGATACCGGGGAATTTTCTCTTTTCGCTGAAGAAAGTTATCTCTATTTAAACCCAAGTCTCGGAATTGACTTTCGGATAAGCCCATTATTTCGACTTGGTTTTGACACAGTCTATTTTGTGCCAATTCAAAACTCTACTGGGATATTTAGTACTTAAGAATATGAGTTTTGGTTTTTGGAATCGAGCTAAAACATTTCAGAAAAACGCAATTGAAACTAAGGGTAGTAACATAATTAGAAATCAATTCGCAACGCGTTTGACTTTGATTTTTAATAAGATAAAAAACCGAAATTAATTATTATAATTTTACTCTTTTTACTTGGACTTGTCCTTGGTTTAAATTGGACATATTTCATTGATGGAATTAATGGAAAAATCTATCAAGAATAGATAAGCTTTTTAAAAAACCGCCTCGGCTACTGCTTTAATGTTATCTGATTTCCCCATGGAATAATAATGTAAGAAAGGAACACCAGCATCTTTGAGTTCTTTACTCTGCTCAATACACCATTCAACTCCAACTTGACGCACAGCTGCGTTGTCTTTACATTTAATGACCGACTTAATCAAAGCCTCTGGTAAATCCACATGAAAACGATGCGGCAAAGCGTTCAATTGTTTCACTGTTGCTAAGGGTTTTAGACCTGGAATGATGGGCACATTGATCCCAGAATCTTTACATTTATTAATAAATTCAAAATATTTTTGATTGTTAAAAAACATTTGTGTGACTATATAATTGGCACCTGCTTCCACTTTTTTCTTTAAAAAATGAAGGTCACTTTCTAAGGAGGGTGCTTCCATATGTTTTTCCGGATAGCCCGAAACTCCGATACAAAAATCCGTTTTGGAAGTATTCAGAATTTCTTCATCTAGATAATGCCCTTTATTTAATTCCTGAACCTGATTTACCAAGTCACTCGCATATGTGTGACCATCTTTGTGGGCCTTGAAATAGGTTTCTGACTTAATCGCATCACCTCTCAGAGCAACGACGTTATCAATTCCTAAAAAATCTAAATCAATCAAAAAGTTTTCGGTATCCTCTTTTTTGAAACCTCCACACAGAATATGTGGGATTGCATCGACATTGTACTTGTGCTGCAAAGCTGCGCAAATCCCAACGGTCCCAGGTCTTTTCCTGATAATGTGCTTCTCTAATAAACCGTTTGGTAATTCTTTGTACACATACTCCTCTCGGTGATAGGTTACATCGATAAAAGGAGGATTGAATTCCATTAGCGGATCAATCGATTCGTAAATCGACTGTATGTTTTGTCCCTTTAAAGGAGGTAAAATCTCAAAGGTAAATTGGGTTGCCCCAGCTGCTTTTATAATATGGTCCGTTACTTTCATAAAGCGATCTATTTAATATTGGGTCGAAGCCACTTTTCTGCTTCCTTAAGGTCTATATTTTTTCGTTTACTAAAACTTAATACTTGGTCTTGAGTGATTTTTCCTACACCAAAATACTGGGCATCTGGGTGTGCAAAATAGTAGCCTGAGACGGATGCTGCTGGCCACATGGCAAGGCTCTCAGTCAACGTGACACCTATTTTTTCTTCTACCTGCAATAAATCCCAAATGGTACTTTTCTCTAAATGATCAGGGCATGCTGGGTATCCGGGTGCCGGACGAATTCCTTTATAAGTTTCTTTTATCAAAGCCTCATTATCTAGGGCTTCGTTGGCTACGTATCCCCATGCTTTGGTTCGAACTTCTTTGTGTAAGTATTCAGCAAAAGCTTCGGCCAAACGATCGGCTAAAGCTTTTACCATAATAGCATTGTAGTCGTCGTTGTCATCTTCATAAGCCTTGGCAAGTTCGGCAGTTCCAAAACCGGTTGAAACACAAAAACTACCGATATAATCGTGAACGCCGCTTTCTTTAGGAGCAATAAAATCGGCCAGTGCAATATTGGCTTTACCAGCTCTTTTTTTGAGTTGTTGTCTTAGGGTTAAAAACTTGACTTGCGTCTCTTTTCTAGAATCATCTGCATACACTTCAATATCATCGTCGTCAACGGTATTTGCTGGAAAAATTCCATATACAGCTTTTGCCTTAAGCAACTTTTTATCTAAAATTTCCGACAGTATAATCTGAGCATCTGCGAATAACTCTATGGCTTGTTCTCCAACAATTGCATCTTGTAAAATAGCAGGGTAATGTCCATGCAAATCCCAAGTACGGAAAAACGGACTCCAATCGATGTACGGAAGTAAGACGACTAAATTTTGATCTGCTATGACTTGAACTCCCAATTGATTTGGAGTCTTTGATTCGTACCTACTCCAATCCAATTGAAGTTTTCGGGAACGTGCCGTTTCTATATCGATGTGCTCTTTAGTTTCTTGACGATCCAAAAACTTGGCTCTGAAAAGTTTGTATTCACTGCGAATCGAATCTTTATAAAGTTGTGATGTTTCCTTATTTAATAAACTCCCAGCTACTGTAACAGCTCTTGAAGCGTCGTTGACATGTATTACTGTAGAGGTTAGTTCTGGAGCTATTTTAACTGCCGTGTGTGCTTTAGAGGTTGTTGCACCACCGATCATTAAGGGGATGTTTAAATCTCTACGCTTGATTTCTTGGGCGACATAGATCATTTCATCAAGCGAAGGGGTAATTAAACCCGAAAGTCCAATGATGTCTACTTCTTCGTCTATGGCGGTAGACACGATTTTCTCTAAGGGTACCATAACCCCTAAATCAATAATATCATAATTATTACAGGCCAGAACAACACCCACAATGTTTTTTCCAATATCATGTACATCGCCTTTTACAGTAGCCATTAATATTTTTCCAGCGGCTTCTTGTTTCCCATCTTTTTCAGCTTCAATAAAAGGTAACAAATGAGCAACTGCACGTTTCATAACTCGAGCAGATTTAACTACCTGAGGTAAAAACATTTTTCCAGAACCGAATAAATCTCCAACGACATTCATTCCAGTCATCAAGTTTTCTTCAATAACTTCTATGGGTCTCGGCGCCAGTAAACGAGCCTCTTCAACGTCTTCAACAATGAATTCATCAATTCCTTTCACCAAGGCATGGGTAATACGTTCTTGAAGTGGATACGCGCGCCACTCTTTAACTACTAATTTTCTTTCGGTTGTATTATCGATAATTTGCTCTGCAAAATCCAATAAGCGTTCGGTAGCATCGTCCCTTTTATTTAGGATTACATCTTCTACACGAATCAAAAGCTCTGGCTCTATTTCATCGTAAATTTCCAACATTGTAGGATTCACAATTCCCATATTCATACCGTGCTGTATGGCATGATATAAGAATGCCGAATGCATGGCTTCACGAACTTTATTATTTCCTCGAAAAGAAAAAGAAACATTACTGACACCTCCACTAACATGTGCGTGGGGTAAATTTTCTCGTATCCAAGCAGCGGTTTTAAAGAAATCAACTGCGTTGTTTTTGTGTTCATCCATTCCTGTAGCAACAGGGAAAATGTTGGGATCGAAAATAATATCTTCTGGAGGAAAGCCAACTACATCAACCAAAACATCATACGAGCGTTTGCAAATCTCAATCCGACGTTCAAGCGTATCTGCTTGTCCATCTTCATCAAATGCCATAATGATAACAGCCGCTCCGTATCTACGAATGGTATTGGCTTGTTTAATGAAGTTCTCCTCCCCTTCTTTTAAACTGATTGAATTGACAACCGATTTTCCTTGAACCACTTTAAGTCCTGCTAGAATGATTTCCCATTTAGAGCTATCAATCATTATAGGAATTCGAGAGATGTCGGGTTCGGCTGCTAATAGATTCAAATAGGTAGTCATAGCTTTTGCGCCATCGATCATCCCCTCGTCCATATTCACATCTAAAATCTGTGCACCGCCATCGACTTGATCACGAGCAATCTCAACAGCAGCATTGTAATCGCCTTGTTCAATAAGGCCTAAAAACTTTCGCGAACCAGTAACATTGGTTCGTTCCCCTATGTTAATGAAATTCGTTTCAGGTTTAACCACAAGGGGTTCCAAGCCAGAAAGTTTTAGGTGTTTTATTCCCGCTTTCATATCGAATTTTGTTGAATTTTTCTGGGCTGATATAATTTTGCTGCAGCAGCAATTTGGGCAATATGATCAGGTGTTGATCCACAACAACCACCTATGATATTAATTAAATTTTCTTCTAAATACTTTGTTATTAATGCTCCCATTTCTTCTGGTGTTTGATCATAAGCGCCAAAAGCATTGGGTAATCCTGCATTAGGATGCGCTGAGGTACGAACCTCAGTGGCTTGAGAAAGTATTCTGAGATAGGGCAATAATTGGTCTGCGCCTAGGGCACAATTGAATCCGATACTGAGCAAGGGAATGTGTGATACTGAAATCACAAAGGCTTCTACAGTTTGCCCAGAAAGGGTTCTCCCACTAGCATCGGTAATGGTACCACTCACCATTACTGGGATATCCCAATTGTTTTTTTCTTTTAAAGTATCAATTGCGAACAAAGCAGCTTTGGCGTTTAGTGTGTCAAAAATTGTTTCAACTAATAACACATCCGATCCTCCATCGACTAAACCTTGTACTTGCTCGCTATATGAAATGACTAGGTCATCAAACGTTACTGCACGATAGCCTGGATCATTTACATCGGGAGACATACTCGCAGTTCTGTTTGTAGGGCCAATAGATCCTGCAACAAAACGAGGTTTATTTGGGTTTGCATGCGTAAACTCATCTGCAACTTCGCGCGCTAGTTTAGCCGATTCAAAATTTAGCTCATAAACCCAAGGTTCCATTTCATAATCTCGCATACCAATAGAAGTAGAAGAAAAAGTATTCGTTTCTACAATATCGGCACCTACTTCAAAATACTTACGATGTATTGTTTTAATTGCCTTGGGCTGAGTCAATGAAAGCATGTCATTATTCCCTTGAAGGTAACAAGGATGATCTGTAAAACGAACCCCTCTAAAATCTACTTCAGTAAATTTATAGGCTTGCAACATCGTTCCCATAGCACCATCTAAGACGAGGATGTTTTTCTGTAAAGCTTCTTCTATTGCAGTCATTTATAAGGTTGCTAATGCTTGATTTAAATCGTTTTGGATATCTTCAATATATTCTAATCCTACAGAGAGTAGTACCATTGCGTCCGTTATTCCAACTTCCAAACGTTCGGATTCCGAAAGTTTATTGTGGGTATTTGATGCCGGATGTGTAACGATTGTTCTTGAATCACCAAGATTGGAAGAAAGAGAAAGCATGGTTATTAATGCATCCAGAAAATTACGCCCAGCATCAAGACCGCCTTTAATTTCAAAAGCGATAATACTCTCACCTTGACTCATTTGCTGCTTAGCTAATTCGTATTGAGGATGGGATTTTAAGAATGGATATTTTACCCAGTTAATTTTTGGATGCTTTTCTAAAAACTCAGCTGTTGCTAAAGCTGATTTACAATGACGATCTACACGAACTGGAAGCGTCTCCATACTTTTGGATAAAATCCAAGCATTAAAGGGAGATAAAGCCAAACCAGTAGTACGCGAAAAAAGATGAATTTCACGAATCAAATCCAAACTTCCTACAGTAACTCCGCCAAGCGCTCTTCCTTGTCCATCGATCAATTTGGTTGCAGAACGAATAACCAAGTCTGCTCCAAATTTAATGGGTTGTTGTATGTAAGGTGTTGCAAAACAATTATTAATGATTAAAATTAAATTGTGTTTTTTGGCTACTTCACCTAAATACACTGAATCGAGAATGTCAACTCCTGGATTTGTGGGTGTTTCGGCGTACAAAATCTTTGTGTTGGGCTGAATTAAGCTCGTTGTTGTTTCTGGTTCTTCTACCTTAAAATAAAAAGTTTCAATATTCCACTTAGGTAAATATTTTGTAAATAAATTGAGTATTGCACCAAAAACAAAGCGGGCTGAAACAACATGATCTCCTGCATTGAGCAACGAAGCAAATGTTCCATAAATAGCGCCCATTCCAGTGGCAAAAGAAACTCCATTTTCGGCACCTTCCATATCGGCGATTTTTTGAATAAACTCAGATGTATTGGGATTTGAATAACGACTGTATATATTTCGTTTTTTCTCTTCTGCAAAAGACGCGCGCATATACTCAGCATCCTCAAACAAAAAACTTGATGTAAGGTGAATGAGGGTCAAATGTTCTAAATATTGAAAACGTTCCATCTGTGTACTAATCGCTTTTGTTTCTAATTTTGGGGCTCATACCGTTACACCGTTTACTACAATGATTTGATTGATGATGATGTTCGGATCTAAAGATTTAGAAACAGAACAATATTTTTCAAAAGAAAGTTGCGATGCGCGTTTTGCTTTTTCGGGAGTAATATCATCTCCTTCTAGAAAAAGGGTAACATTGATTCCTTGAAAAGGAGCAGGAACTGCGTTTGCATCTCGAATACCCTCTACTTCCATTCTTAAAGTAACCGGATTGATGCGTTGCTTATTTAAAATAGCCACAATATCGATACTACTGCATCCAGCAACTCCCATCAGCAAAACTTCCATGGGGCTTATTCCTTCGACCTTGCCTTCTGTTTTAGATTTGTTATCCATAAGAACTGTTAGGTCATTTGAACTTATAGCTTCAAAAAGATAATCTTGATTGATACGGTTTAAAAATATTTTCATATTTTTTGATTTTAATTAAAAATGGGGTGTAAAAGTGGTACTACTTTTTCTGATTCCATCAAAAAGGCATCATGACCATAATCAGAATGAATGGTTTGATGGTTAATTGTTACGCCAACCTCTTTAGCTCTTCGAACTGTTTCTTGGTCCTCTGATAAAGGAAAAAAGAGATCGCTGTCTATAGAAAATATATAAATCGATGCTTTTATGGACTGTATTATATTTTCAAACGATTCTCCGTTTCGGGTTATATCGATAGAACCAAGCACATGATTCATGGTTTTATATGCTTGCAACTGAAAGCGCTCCGTAAGCTTTTCTCCATGATGCGTCAACCAAGACTCTACATTAAAAACACCTAGATCTTCATTTACGGTACGATTGAATCGCAGCTTAAAAGACTCTGGTGTTCGATAGCACAACATAGCATGCATACGTGCAATTTCAAGCGGTCTTGAGTTGGTATCAAGAATTTGTTTCTGTAAAAAAGTATTGGCAATCATCCAATCAGTTGATTTCCAATCCCCTCCTACCGGGATAAGATTTGTAATGAAATTTGGAAATAAAGCTGCCATTTCCCAAGCAATACCTGCTCCCAAAGAACCACCTATTACAGTATGTAAATGTTCAATTCCAAGGAGCTTTAAGCCCTCGTGAAAAAAGCTAGCAATAGTCCCTGCATTCCATGTTTCAAAATCATCGATTAAAATTCCATCAAAACCATTACCCGGAACATTAAACGAAACTATAGCGAACTTACTTGTGTCAATAGACTTACCTACTCCAATAAGATCATTCCACCAGCCAAACGCTCCAGTCACTCTAGAATCACCCGTTAGTGGATGATTCACCAAGATAACCGGGGCACTAAGATAGTCTTGTCCAAAAGACTGAAAACTAAGCTTAATACCGCTTTCTAACGTTAATTGATGAATGCCGTTATTGAGATGGGTTGTATTCATTTTATTATTTAAAAAGCTTGTTTTAAATCATTTTTCAAATCCTCAACATCTTCTAATCCTATGGATAAACGGACTAAATCTTGTGTCACTCCAGTATTTTCCTGTGCTTCCGCGTTCAACTGTTGATGTGTTGTACTTGCAGGGTGAATGATTAAAGATTTTGTGTCACCAATATTTGCTAATAGAGAGAAAATACTGGTTTTATCTGCAACTTTTTTAGCAGCCTCAAAACCTCCTTTTAAGCCAAAGGTTACGATACCACTTTGACCTTTTGGTAAGTATTGTTTTGCTAAATCACTGTATTTACTAGAAGCTAATCCAGGGTAATTTACCCATGCAACTTCCTCTTGTGCTTCTAACCATTGTGCAATTTCCAATGCGTTTTTAGAATGTTGACTCATACGAAGTGCCAATGTTTCTAAACCTTGAATGATCTGAAAACTATTGAATGGGCTTAATGCTGCACCAAAATCACGAAGACCTTCGATACGAACCTTAGCAATAAAAGCTGCTGGCCCTAAAACCTCATGATACACTAATCCGTGGTAACCCGGAGACGGCTCAGTGAATTCAGGAAACAATCCATTACTATAATCAAAGGTACCTGCGTCGATTATGACACCCCCTAAAGAAGTTCCGTTTCCGTTGATGTACTTTGTGAGTGAATGAATTACAATATTAGCACCGTGTTCGATTGGGTTTAATAAAGCTGGGGTTGCAACAGTATTATCCACAATAAAAGGCACTTTAGCTTTTTTGGAGTATGCTGCAATTGCTTTTAAATCCAATACATCTAACTTCGGATTCCCAAGAGATTCTACGAAAAATGCGCGGGTATTATCTTGAACTGCTGCTTCGAAATTTGCAGGATCACTAGGATCTATAAAAGTAGTTGTGATTCCCAAACGTGGAAGAGTAACGTTTAATAAGTTATACGTCCCACCATAAAGGCTACTTGAAGCTACGATATGATCTCCTGCTTTCAATAGAACCATTAAGGCTGTTGAAATTGCTGCGGTTCCAGAAGCTGTAGAGACTGCTGCAATTCCTACTTCAAGAGCAGCTAGTCTTTGTTCTAAAACATCATTAGTAGGATTGTTTAGTCGCGTATATATGTATCCAGGCTCTGCTAAAGAAAATAAATTAGCTGCCTGATCTGAATCATCGAAAACATAAGCAGTAGATTGATATATTGGCACCGCTCGTGTTCCTTGCGTATTGCTTACATCGTGACCTGCATGAAGTGATTTAGTTTTAAAGTTTAGGTTTTCCATTTTTTTTAAATTAAATTGAATTCTTTTTTTATTTCATTAATATGATCTAATTTCTCCCAAGTAAATAGCTCAACTTCTTGTGTAATTTTACCGCTGTAGGGAGATTCAAAAGTTTTAGTTATCGTTCTGGGCTCGCGACCCATATGTCCATATGCTGCTGTTTCAGAATAAATCGGTGTACGCAGTTTCAGACGTTGTTCAATACCATAGGGAGTTAAATCAAAAAGAGAAATGATTTTTTCTGCAATTGCACCATCCGTTAAATTCACCTTAGATTTTCCATAGGTATTTACTGCAATAGAAGTGGGTTGTGCAACACCGATCGCATAACTCAATTGAACTAAAAGCTCATCGGCTACACCAGCAGCAACCAAGTTTTTAGCTATGTGTCGAGATGCATAAGCAGCACTTCGGTCTACTTTACTTGGGTCCTTTCCACTAAAAGCACCACCACCGTGTCCGCCTTTACCTCCGTAGGTATCAACAATTATTTTTCGCCCTGTTAGTCCAGTATCTCCGTGAGGTCCTCCAATCACAAACTTTCCAGTTGGGTTGATATGGTAGGTTATTTGATCATCAAAAAGAAGTTGAATGCGTTCTGGCAATTGCGATTTTACTCGAGGGATTAAAAGGGTAATTAAATCGCTTTTAATTTTTGCTAACATTGCATCATCATCAGAATCAAAGGGATCGTGTTGGGTTGAAATTACTATAGTATCGATACGAATTGGTCTATCGTTATCATCGTATTCTAAAGTTACTTGCGATTTTGCATCGGGGCGTAAATAGGTGACCTCCTTAATTTCTCGTCTAAGTGCTGCTAATTCGATCAAGAGTTTATGAGATAAATCGAGCGCTAAAGGCATATAGTTATCGGTCTCATTTGAAGCATATCCAAACATGATTCCTTGATCACCAGCTCCTTGTTTTTTCTTGTCTCCACGGTCAACTCCTTGATTGATCTCTTGAGACTGTTCATGGATGAGGGATATCACACCACACGAATCACCACTGAACTGATATTCTCCTTTGGTGTATCCGATTTTATTGATGGTATCTCGAGCTATTTTCTGAACATCAAGATAGGTGCTACTCTTAACTTCTCCAGCTAATACTACTTGTCCGGTAGTTACTAGAGTTTCGCAAGCGACTTTACTTTCTGGATCAAAAGCTAAAAAATTATCAATTAGTGCATCACTAATTTGATCGGCTACTTTGTCTGGGTGTCCTTCACTTACGGACTCTGAGGTAAAAAAATATGACATTTAAATTGCTTTCGGGAAGGATTTGAAGATTACTTCGTTGTGAAAGCAACACTGGTTTAGCATTTTTTTTTTATGAGGTTTGCAATCAGTCAAATCCTTCCTCAGATGAACTTCAAAATTAAAACATAATTTTAAGATATAAAATATTTTTGCGTTAAAATATTTTTGATCCTGGCAATAATCCTTTTGTGTTCCAAAAATTACTGCTACTTTGCGTACCTAATAAGACCCGAACCTACCAAGCTGACTTATTAAGTAATATATAATTATGCATATAGCAATAGCAGGTAACATTGGTGCTGGAAAAACTAGCCTAACTAACTTACTTTCAAAACACTACAAATGGCAAGGCCATTTCGAAGAAGTTGTCGAAAACCCATACTTAGATGACTTTTATCATCAAATGGAACGATGGTCGTTTAATCTTCAAATCTACTTTTTAAACAGTCGTTTTGGTCAATTGATCGAAATACAAAAGAGTGGTAAGAATGTAATTCAAGATCGAAGTATTTATGAGGATGCACATATTTTTGCGCCCAACCTCCGTGCCATGGGCTTACTCTCACAACGAGATTATCAGAATTACAAGTCTCTTTTTGAGTTGATGGAGAACATGGTGACTGGACCCGATTTGATGATTTATTTACGCTCCAGTATTCCAAATTTAGTTGGTAATATTCACAAGAGAGGAAGAGAGTTTGAAAATTTAATTAGTATCGATTATTTAAGTCGTTTGAATGAACGTTACGAAGCATGGATTCACAATTACGATAAAGGAAAATTATTAATCATCGATGTTGATGAACTAGATTTCGTAGACACAGCAGCCGATATGAAATCAATCATTGAACGGATTGACTCAAAAATAAAGGGATTATCCTAAAATAAAAAAACCGGATTAAAACCGGTTTTTTTATATGTAAAAAGGAAAAGGTAATTAATGTTCAACGTGTAGTTTCACATCTTTTATTGCAACAATTGATGCTTCAACCTTTGCTTCTGTTCCTTTTGTTTTTTTTAACTTCAGTTTTAACTCTTCCGTCTTCGGAAGTAGTTGTAGTAATTGTGGCTTCCATTATATCCACTTCTGGAGCTTCAGCCTCAACGCGAATTTGTTTACGAATTTCATGTGCCACAGCAGATTCAGCATCATGCGATCCAATAATTGGAGCAATCACTAAACTCACCAAGCACGTAAGTTTAATTAAAATATTCATTGATGGCCCAGAAGTATCTTTAAAAGGATCTCCAACCGTATCTCCAGTTACAGCAGCCTTATGTGCTTCTGAACCTTTATAAGTCATCACTCCTTTAATTTCTACACCAGCTTCAAATGATTTTTTTGCATTATCCCATGCACCACCAGCATTATTTTGAAAAATAGCCCACATTACCCCACTCACACATACTCCAGCCATATAACCTCCTAAAGGTTCAGCTCCAAATAATACACCAACAATGATTGGTGTTATGATTGTAAGTAAACCGGGTAAAATCATTTCTCTTAAAGCAGCTTTGGTAGAAATGTCTACACACTTAGCATATTCCGGAACACCAGTACCTTCCATAATCCCTGGTATCTCTCTGAACTGTCTACGAACTTCTTCAACCATTTCCATAGCAGCTTTTCCAACAGACTCCATTGCTAGAGCAGAAAAAACAACTGGTATCATTCCACCTACGAAAAGCATGGCTAATACATCGGCTTTGAAAATATTAATTCCATCAATCCCTGTAAAGGTTACATAAGCAGCAAATAAAGCTAAAGCAGTTAAGGCAGCAGATGCAATTGCGAAACCTTTTCCAACAGCAGCAGTAGTATTTCCTACAGAATCTAAGATATCGGTACGCTCTCTAACTTCAGGAGCTAATTCACTCATTTCAGCAACACCTCCTGCGTTATCCGCAATAGGTCCAAAAGCATCGACAGCTAACTGCATTGCGGTTGTTGCCATCATAGCAGATGCAGCAAGCGCTACGCCATAAAAACCAGCTAAAGCATACGAACCATAAATTGCACTTGCAAATAAGATAACGGATAAGAATGTAGATTTCATTCCAACGGCAAGACCTGCAATGATATTGGTTGCAGCTCCTGTAGAACTATTTTCAACAATATCTATTACTGGTTTTTTACCTAAACTAGTATAGTAAGCTGTTACCATGGAAATTAATGCACCTACAGCAAGTCCAATACAAGCAGCCCAGAATACATTTAATGACGATATTGATTTATATCCTTCACCGAAGAATTTCATGTTCATTGTTTCTGGTAACATCCAATCGATAAGGAAATAACATGCAACAAGCGTAATTGCTATTGCAGCCCAGTTTCCTATATCCAATGCCATTTGCACTCTAGATTCTTTAGCATCATTCGAAGAAATCTTCACAAAGAATGTTCCAATGATTGAAGCTAAAATACCAACTCCAGCAATTACTATTGGGAGTAAGATTGGTCCCATATTGTTGAATGAATCTGTAAACTGACC
>Ga0307998_1000407_pt1 | contig 24532 bp, 24 predicted proteins | sample Davwhametageno37_FD_203147 | JGI IMG/M metagenome (GOLD analysis project Ga0307998, IMG submission 203147) | Marine microbial communities from Davis Island wharf, Antarctic Ocean - #37 | ecosystem: Environmental > Aquatic > Marine > Unclassified | place: Antarctic Ocean: Davis Island wharf... | reverse complement strand
AAAGGAGTTTTCTTATCCAGGCTAAAATTGGTCAATCAATCGGTAGGAAATTCAAACATTACAACTACGGAGATAATGTAGATTGGGGATTTAGTGCATTCCGATTTGGAGATAGTCGTACACAATTGAATCCAAACCTTAAAGACGGTATAGTCTTTCAAGTTCGATTTATCTACAGATTTTGGTTAGACGAAGAAGCTGGAGGTGAGCCCACCTCAAATCTTCTTAATCAAGTACGCTAATTAAAATAATCCGTGCAGCTCGGCGTCAATCATAGAAATGATTTTACCTAAGTCTTCTTTATCTTCTTTGAAATTGTTGTCGTCAACATTTACAACGATCACTCTGCCTTTATTGTAAGTAGAGATCCACGCTTCGTAACGCTCGTTTAAACGCTTCAGGTAATCCAATCTAATTTGCTCTTCATATTCTCTACCTCTAGCCTGAATTTGGCTTACTAATGTAGGAACTGAAGCTCTCAGGTAGATTAACAAATCTGGAGGAGCAATGAAGGTCTCCATAAGATTGAAAAGAGAAAAGTAGTTTTCAAAATCTCGAGTGGTCATGAGACCCATTGCATGCAGGTTAGGAGCAAAAATGAAAGCATCTTCATAAATCGTTCGATCTTGAATTACATACTTACCCGATTCCTTTATCTCTTGAATTTGTGCAAAGCGACTGTTTAAATAATAAATCTGCAAGTTGAAAGACCAACGCTGCATATCACTGTAAAAATCATTTAGATATGGATTGTCATCAACGTCTTCAAAATGGGCATCCCACTTGTAATGCTTTGACAAAAGCGTAGTTAGCGTTGTTTTTCCTGACCCTATATTTCCTGCGACCGCAATATGCATTTTTCTCTTTTTAAAGCTCACTAAATTAAAAAAACTGTCAGCTAGAACAGGGAAAAGTTCTTAACAATTACCGCCTATACTCAAACAAGTTTAACTCTTTATCATTAAGGATATTAAGCTGATTTTTGGTTATAAAAACGCCTTTATTTTTCACTTCGAAATTAAACAGTGTATCAAACTTAAGTTCCTTGGTGTCAAAACTTATATAATACTGGTCTTTGGTATGAAAAACGCGGTGCTCTTTTATTTGAAAATAATCCACATTTTTAATTGGAATCGTTTTATAATATGCTCCGAAATTATCAAATACAAGAATACCTCTTTTAGGATCGTTTAGGTAAACCCAATTATTATATTCTCGCATAAAGTTGGGTTGAGGAGCAAAGCCAAGTACTTGCATTAGATTGCCACTTTTTGATGTAAATTTTCCGTTTTGATCTACTCTAGTTAATTCAAACCGTGTTTGATCAAACAACCAAACACCCATACCATGGCTGGTGCAAGCAAGGGTCACTTGGTCAAAACCTATTTCTTCTAAAGAAAGTTTCTTTCCTTTTTCGGCTAACTGATTATCTAGAAATATTACTTGAGAAAGGTCTTTAAAGAAAAGCAATAACTCTAATCCATTACTTGCATCTAGGTCACTTATTTTCCCGTATAACTTGTTGCTATTTCTGACTATGAACTTTCCTGCAGGATCTAGCAAGCTAATTTCATTTTGACTTACTAAATAGAGTTTCCCGAAATTATCGACTCGAAGTAGTTCGGCATCTGTTGGAACTTTAGCGATTGGCTTTAGTTCTTGACCTGATGTATTTAAGACACAACTAATCAATAAAATACTTCCTAATAGCTTATACCAAAACCAACTCATGAATTTCTTCTATTAATTTTCTGTGATTACTCAATCTTGGAACTTTATTCTGACCGCCTAATTTTCCTTTGGATTTCAGCCATTCATAAAACGTTCCATTTTTAACTGAAGTCAATTTAGGCATCTGCATATTCATATCCTTATAACGTTTAGCTTCATAATCTGAATTTAACGATTTCAGAGAATTATCCAACGCTTCAGTAAAATACTCTAAATCTTCAGGAGCATTTTCAAATTCAATAATCCATTCATGCCCCCCTCCATTTTCGCCTTCATTAAAGTATGGGCCGGCAGTATATTCTTTTATTGAAGCTCCTGTTTTCTCACAAGCCAATTGCAACCCTTTTTCTGCATTTTCGGCCATTAATTCTTCACCAAACGCATTTATAAAATATTTAGTTCGTCCACTAATTTTTATGCGATAGGGTTCTAAAGAAGTAAAACGAACAGTATCTCCAAGCATATAACGCCACAGTCCTGCATTAGTACTCATTACAATTGCATATTCTTGACCTAACTCAACATCCTCCAATAATTCAGCCTTTGGATTATCGCTAACTAATTCACTAAGCGGCAAAAATTCATAGAAAATTCCGTAATCCAACATCAACAGTAAGTCACCTTCTTCGCTGCTGAATTGATCTTGCAAACCAATGAATCCTTCTGAGGCATTATAGGTTTCCATGTAAACCACTTCTTCACTAGGGAATAGTTTCTTGAATTTTTCTCGATATGGTGTAAAGCTTACACCGCCATGTGCATACATTTCAAAATTTGGCCAAACTTCCAACATATTTTTCTTTCCAGTAATTTCAAGAATCCTTTGCAATAAAGCCAGATTCCAAGATGGTACTCCACTAATATTTGTAACATCCTCTTGAGCTCCTGCTTGAGCCATTTTTTCAATCTTAGTTTCCCAATCTGGCAAAAGCGTAATGTCTATGCTTGGAGTCCTTACGTACTCTGCCCAATACGGCAGATTTTTTATGATAATCGTTGATAAATCTCCGTAATAAGAATTCTTTTTATACTCATTTACTTCGCTACTTCCGCCAAGTACCATTCCTTTTCCAACGAATAATTTACTCTCTGGAAAAGTATTAAAATAGATTGAAAGTAAATCCTTACCTCCTTTATAATGGCATTCTTCTAGGCTTTCTTTGGAAACCGGAATAAATTTACTTTTATCAGAAGTGGTTCCCGAACTTTTTGCAAACCAGTTAATTTCAGTTGGCCAAAGCACATTTTGTTCACCTTGTCGAACCCGTTCGATATATGGTTTTAACGTTTCATAGTCTGAAATAGGCACCCGTTTTTGAAAATCCTGACGCGACTTTATACGTTTAAAATGATGTTTTTTACCAAACTCCGTATTTTTAGCAGTGTTTATCAGTTTATTAAACCACTCTATTTGAACCTCATGAGGATATTTACGAAACAACTCGATTTGATGCATTCGCTTTTTCAGCATCCAAGAAGCAATAGAATTTACGAGTTCCATAGTATAATTTCAATCTTAAAGCAAAGATGGGGATTGGTTTTGAACCTAGGAATTATCTTAACTATATTTCTCATTCCCTGTTTCGGTTTTACTCAAGTAAAATCAATCACAGCCTATAATTGGTCTCTTAATAAAGTCTCTAATTTACCCGAACCCGTTACAAATGGGGCTGTATCAGCCTACAGTACATTTAACGGCACCTACATTTATATTTTCGGAGGACTTGATAGCACCTTACTCTCTTCAGGAATTCATAGGAGATGTTATAAAATAAACATTTCTGATTCTAGTGACATAACTAGGCTCCCTGACCTGCCAGACTCGCTTGGTCGTATTGCTCTTTCGGCTACTAAAGTGAGAGATAAAATTTATATTGTCGGAGGTTATTATGTTTTTGCAAATGGAAGAGAGAAGAGCTCTAGTCTTGTGCACGAATTTGATGTGCGAGGTGATACTTTTACAAACAAAAAAATCGTTCTTCCTGTGCCTATTGACGATCATATTCAAGATGTATGGGAAGATTCTTTACTATTCGTTATAAATGGTTGGTCTGATTCAGCTAACGTGCGTGAAACTCAGATTTACAATCCTTCTAATAATAGCTGGAAAAAAGGCTCTCCATATACAAATGACATGATTCCAACTTTTGGTGCAGGAGGTGGAATTAGTGGAAACACTATCTATGTTCAGGGAGGTGCTCGGAGTGATAGAAATTCGTTTCCTTCAGTCAGCAATTATTATAAAGGAGAAATTGAACCAAACAATCCTACCCAAATAACATGGAGCACAATTACTAGTAATGATAGTCTAACCTCCTATCGTTCTGCAATTGTTTTTAATGGAGATGGAGGACCAGAGCCCATTATAGTCGGAGGAAGTAAAAGGAGTTATAATTATAACGCTAGAGATTACTCAAGCGGAAAATTATTAGCTCCGATGAAGTCATCTATTATTTTAGGTTCAACTCAATCCGAATTTAATACTGATCAAGTTCTCATTCCAACAACTGATCTCAGTATTCCTATGGACATCAGAGACTGGGGCATTTTGCGAGATTGGTCCTTCACTCTTTCATCGAATTCACCTAATTTTTCTATCACTTATCTTGCTGGAGGAATTCTTGAAAACGGTAAGGTTTCAAATCAAATTCTTTCATTATCTCCAAGTTTTCCTGGAAACTCTAATTCCATTGACACCGGCGTTGAACCTCGGTTTTTTCCTAATCCTACAAAAAGCACAGTGAATATTCGATATAATAATTTGTTTTCTACACAAATTCGGATTTACAATAGTTCAGGTAATTTGGTGGATCAATTCTATCAAAGTGAACATGAATTCATTTTGGATTTATCACATTTAAGATCTGGCATCTATTATTACGTCGACAGCCAAAACCAAGTCACTAAAAAATTGATAAAAAAATAGCTCCTCAAAAGAGGAGCTATTTCACTTGGCTAAACTGCGTTTTAATGCAGTTTAGGTTTTGTTAGCGCGCGTTATTTTTAATGATTTTGTTTGTAACAACTTCACCACTTTTCAACTGAATAGATAGAACATAGACACCAGAACAGAGTGATAAAAGTCCTATTCTGCCGTCATAAATTGAAACTTTTATTTCTTTTCCAGTCATATCAAAAAGCTTAATTACCTCAATATATTCTGCAGATTGCAAAGTAATGAAGTCGGATGTTGGATTAGGGTAAATGCTAATTTCATTTTCTAAAGATATTATAGAACCAGTTGAGAGTGTGCCGATTTCAAAGGTGGTATCAGTATTTGCAATAATTGTATCAAAACTTCCAGCACATGATGTCCCTTGATGGTATTCTATATTAACTATGTAATTACCTATTGGTAAAACACCTAAGGAGAACGTGTCAATTGAGTTACATAAAGTAGAGCCTCCAAATCCACAATATTCAGGATTAATGTTAATCACAGTACCCGACTGAATTATATCTTCATTTACAAGGCCAACAGCACAATTACCATAGTAAGAAAAGTCAGATATAACGAATACTGTATCCGTTGCTGTTGGATTACTCGGCTGGATTGTGATATTATTTACACCTTGCCCAAATGTTAATTGATTACCTGCGCAAGAAATGATAAATAATAGTACAATTGAATTTCTCATATTCTTGTTTTTATGAACGCTAACAACTAAATATATTCCGTGCTTTTATCGAATTTCAATGTCAAAAGGAATTCGAGCTTGAATTCTTTCTGAATTTGTTAGTCTTTCAACTGTTTGGTAATAAGAGTAGAAATCACCCATTTTCCATCTCATAAACATATTGCTAGACTCTCCTGTTATTTCTTTGATAAACTCTTGGATCGCATCTTTCTTTTCAGGAAAACTTTTGATTCTATAATTGGTTAAACCCGCTTGTTCAGCAGCATAAGCAATTGCATCATTCAGTCCACCTAATTCGTCTACCAACCCCAATTCCAAGGCGTCTTCCCCTGTCCAAATTCTACCTTGTCCAATTGCATCAACTTCGTCTCTAGTCATATTTCTTCCCTCAGACACATGCCCGAGGAAGGTATCATAAACTTTTTCCACCGATTGCTGAATTTTACCGTATTGAAATGGAGTAAGAGGCTGAGTTAGCATTCCCATATCCGAATTTGCATTGGTTTGAACTCTATCGAAAGTTAAGCCAAGTTTGTTGTTCAACATTTTCTTAGCATTTGGAATCATTCCAAAAACACCAATAGAGCCTGTAATAGTATTTGCACCAGCAAAAATCCTATCTGCACCAGCACTAACATAATATCCACCTGAAGCAGCTAATCCACCCATACTGATCACAAATGGTTTCGCAGCTTTTGCTAGTTGAGTTTCTCTCCACATAACATCACTTGCTAAGGCACTTCCACCAGGAGAATTAACTCTAAATACAATTGCTTTAATTGAAGAATCTTCTCGAGCAGCTCTAATCGCTTTTACAATTGTATTAGACCCCATTGTTTTTTGATCGCTACTACCACTTCTAATTTCGCCCGCTCCATATATAATGGCAACCTTGGCTTTTAAATCCCATGGTTTTGGAGCTCCATCCTCAAATTTCTCTGGTGCTTTGGTGTATTTGTTTAGTGAAATAAAATTGATATCGTCATTCGTTTTAACATCAACTCTAGTTCTAATACTGTCCAAAACTTGATCCCCAAACAAAAGCCCATCAACCAGTTTGTAAGATATAGCATTTGCAGGATCAAAAGCTCTAAGACTATCAGCATACTCATTCAGTGATTCAACTGTAACTCCTCTTGAAATTGCAATTTTCTCTGTCCAGTTATCCCATACGGTAGAAAGTAACTTGTTCAATTGCTCTCGGTTTGGGTCACTCATTTTATCATACATAAATGGCTCAACCGCACTTTTGAATTTATTGTTTTTACCTCTAATAATCTGAACTTCTACTTCTAGTTTTTCCAACATCCCCTTAAAGAACATTACCTCAGACATTAATCCATTGAACTCAACCCCCCCTTCTGGGTAAACATAGATTTGATCTGCAACACTTGCAAGATAATAGGTTCCTTGACTGACATTTTGACCATAAGCAATAATCCATTTTCCTGAAGTTTTAAAGTCTTCCAACCCTTCTCTAACCTCATCAAGGTTAGCCATATTCATGCTTACGCCTTTCAAATCTAAGAAAGCTCCTGCAATATTTTCATCAGATTTGGCCTTCTCCAAGTTGTCTAAAACTTGCTTCAAGCTCAGCTTTTTGTTTGATTGCATAGTATTTAAATCAAATGTTTCGAACGGGTTATCTGAACCCCGATCAACCAATCCACCACTAAAGTCAAGATGTAAAACAGAATTCTCTTTTACCTCTAAATTCTTTTCATCTTTATCTCCTCCAGTAGCAGCGGCTATAATACCAATTACTATTATTACGGCTAAAAAGATGGTTGCTCCAAACCCTAACATTGAAGCAAATACTATTTTAAAAAACTGTTTCATTCCTTTCAATTTAATTTTGAACGCCAAAGATATTGCAGCTTTGTGATTAACGGCTTTAGATATTACATTAGAGGAAATTACATTGTATAAAGCAGATTAGAAAAGGATTGATGGAAAACAAGAAATTACTAACGGTTTATATTGCTTACGGATCTAATATGGGTGAATGGCTGAAAATTCAAAAAAAAGTATTCCCTCTTATTGAATTACGAATAGGAACTGTGCTTCAAAAATCGAAGACATATATTTCCCCCGCTTGGGGTAAAACTGATCAACCCGATTTTAAAAACGGAGTGATTCAAGCTGAAACAGCTCTGAATTCTTTGCAATGCTTAAAAGCACTTAAAAAAATTGAGCTTGATTTAGGACGTGTTACGATAGAAAAATGGGGTCCAAGAATCATCGACCTTGATATTATAGATTTTAATGGAGAAATTGTTTCAACAGAAGAACTAACATTACCTCACCCCTATGCACATAAGAGGCAATTTGTGTTAGAACCTTTGGCTGAGATAGCTCCAAATCTTGTACTTCCTAATTTCTCAAAATCAATCTCAGAAATCCTTTCCTCTTTAGCAGATAAAGTAGTTTTGACGTTTCATTAGTAGAATGAGTAACAAATATATTTGTATAGAAGGCAATATTGGAAGCGGAAAAACTTCTCTTGCTAAATCTTTAAGCCAGAGATTACAAGGAAAGCTTGTACTTGAGGAATTTGAAGAGAATCCTTTTTTACAAAAATTCTATAAAGATCCTACTCGATATGCTTTTCAATTAGAGTTAAGTTTTCTAGCAGAACGATTTCAACAAATTCAAATCGAAACTCCAAACCGAGACCTATTCCAAGAATTTATGTTTTCGGACTATATGATTGAAAAGTGTCTGATTTTTTCTAAGAACAATTTGGATGATCAATCTATTCAGCTTTACAGAAAATTATACGACATTATACTCAAATCAACTCCAAAACCAGATCTTATTATTTATCTACATAAGGATTCAGAACAACTTCTTTCTAATATTGAAAAACGTGCTCGCCCTTATGAACAAGACATTAAAGCGAAATATTTAGAAGACATTTACAATAATTATGTTACCTATTTCAAACAACAAAACCAGTACCCTATTCTGTTTGTGGATACGAACGAAATTGATTTTATAAAGGACCCAAACCAGATTGATAGTTTTATAGACTTAATAAATAAATCGTTCGAAATAGGTTTGCACCCAATTAGACTGGATTGAAAAGCAATAGCTAAAAGCCTAAGATATAGCTTGAATCGAAACATTTAATTATTATTGCAGCTTAATAAAAACAGAAAGAAAACTTTAACGCTTATCATAAGCTTCACATCATGAAAAAACTAAGTTTAAAAAGTATCGCGATCGTAGCTATTGGTGCTACAAGTTTAATGGCATGTAATCCATTAAGCAAAATGAATAAATACGCTGAGAACATTAAATATAATGTTACTCCTAATCCTCTTGAGGTGCATGCAGACAGTGTTGAAGTATCCGTTTCCGCAAAGTTTCCGCCAAATTTCTTTCACAAGTTAGCAACAATGACTGCGACGCCAGTATTAAAAAATGCTGATGGTGAAGTAGTAAAAGAGTTGAAGGCGTTGAAAATGATGGGTATAGAAGCTGATGGTGAAGGTCAAAAAGTTGATTTCGAGAAAGGTGGAACAGTAAGTTACACGGACAAAATAGCTTATGATCCAACTATGACGAATGTAACAATGACAATTTCTGCTGTTGCAGGATATAAAACTAAAACAAAAGAGTTTGAAACAAGAAAAATTGCCGATGGTACAATTACCACTTCAACCTTGGCTCAGACTGACGCAAAACCTATTTTAGGAACAGATAACTTCAAAAAAGTAATTCCTCGTTCGGTTAAAGCTGATATTAACTATATGATTCAGCAGTCAAGCGTTCGTTCTTCTGAACTTTCTGAAGATGACATGTTGGCGCTAACAGCTTTTGTGGAAAATGCTGTTGCAAACGAATTTGTATTCAAAGGAGTTAGCATTGATGCATACGCTTCTCCAGATGGAGAATTAACCATAAATGATAATCTTGCTAATAATCGTGCAAAATCTGCAGGAACTGCTATCAATAAAATCCTTAAGAAAAGTAATGTAGAAGCTGCCAAAACAGATGGTTTCATCACAGAAACTGGCAAAGGTGAAGATTGGGAAGGTTTCAAAAAAGCAATGACAGCATCCGACGTGAAAGACAAAGAATTGATTATTCGAATCCTTAGTATGTCAAGTGATGGTGAAAAACGCGAACAAGAAATCAAAAATTTAGCTGCAACTTATGTTGAAATTGCAGACAAAATTCTACCTCAACTAAGAAGATCTAGTATTACCATCAACGCTGATGAGATGTCAAGAACGGACGAAGAAATTACTCAGTTGACAAATTCAGATTCTACAGTTCTTAGCATTGAAGAAATATTGTATGCCGCTACCTTGTCAAATGACATAGAAGAAAAATTAAGAATTTACAAATTAGCTAAATCTCAGTATTCAAAGGATTGGAGAGGTCATAATAATGTAGGTTATGTCTATGTTTTGAAAAATGACATGAAAGCTGCAAAAGCGGAATTCGATGCCGCTGCTGGAGTTGAAAAAAATGCTACTACAAGCAATAATTTGGGTGTTGTCGCATTATTTGGTGGAGATGTTACTGGTGCTAAAGAAATGTTTGAAGCTGCTTCGGGAGCAGGCACAGAAGTTAACTATAACAAAGGAATTATTGCAGTTAAACAAGCTGATTACAGTGACGCCGTCAGTAAGTTTGGCTCTGAAAACACTTTTAACTCGGCATTAGCTAAAGTATTAAATGGCGACAATGAAGGTGCTCTTAAAGCAATTGAAGCATCTGAAGCAAGAGAATCTGCTGAAGGATATTACTTGAAAGCAGTTATCGGAGCTAGAACTGCTAACAAAGACTTAATGAACAACAATTTAAAATCTGCAATAGCTAAAGATGCAAGCTTAAAAACAAAAGCTATGAATGATGCAGAATTCTTGAAATACAGAATGGATGCTGGATTCATTGCATTGTTTGCAAACTAGAATTTTATATCACTTACTAAAAAAAGGCGCTAAATAGCGCCTTTTTTTTTTTCAATAGTGAATGTAAAACCTATATTACTATATTTGCTTAACTAGTAAAATGATTATGAAAAAAGTATTGTTTTTATTTGCCATCGGAAGTATTATTAGTTTCTCTTCGTGTAAGAAATGTTCTACTTGCACATTTAACGATCCTGATAAAGGAGAATTGGAAAGTAAAGATGTCTGCCAAAAAGGCAAACAATATAACCATGTTTTAGATATGTACGATCGCAGTGGTTGGACATGTACAAAGAATTAAGCTAAACTTTATATATTACTTTGAAAGGGTCTAATTTATTAGACCCTTTTTATTTTCCCAATAATATCCCATAATGCAATTCCTGCACTAACAGAAACATTGTAAGAATGCTTCGTGCCATACTGAGGAATTTCAATACAGACATCACTACTGTCAATAACCTCCTGCATTACCCCATCCACTTCATTTCCGACTACCAATGCATACTTTGAATCTTTAGTGGAAACAAAATTATCGAGCATTAAACTATCTTCCACTTGCTCCAATGATAGAATTATGAAGCCGTTCTTTTTCAATTCAGAAATTGAATCCATAGTATTTTGAAAATATTTCCAATCAACCGATTCAGAAGCACCCAAAGCAGTCTTGTATATCTCTCGATGTGGAGGAGTTGCCGTTATCCCACATAAATAAACACTCTCTATTGCAAGAGCATCTGCCGTTCTAAATATAGAACCAATATTAAAGGCACTTCTTATATTGTCTAGCACAACAACTACTGGAAATTTTTCAGCAGATTTAAATTCCGAAACGCTAATTCTATTTAACTCTTCTAGTTTAAGTTTCTTGTTCATAATTCATGAAAATAATGAACCTTCAAAGGTATTCTTACTTTGTAAGTGTATGTAACTTAGATGACCCTAATTACAAGGAAATAAGTGGCAAAAAGTAACAAGCCGAGCGAAACTCCGCTCATGAAACAATACAATCGAATTAAGGCTAAACACCCAACAGCCTTATTACTTTTTCGCGTTGGAGATTTCTACGAAACCTTTGGTTCCGACGCAATAAAAGCATCCAAAATATTGGGTATTATCTTAACCAAACGTAAAAATGGAAGTGGATCCCATATCGAGCTTGCAGGCTTCCCTCACCATTCTTTAGACACCTACTTGCCTAAATTAGTGCGTGCAGGTCAACGTGTTGCAATTTGTGATCAATTAGAGGACCCAAAGCAAACGAAAACTATAGTAAAACGCGGAGTAACTGAATTAGTCACTCCTGGGGTTTCCTATAATGATAAAACATACGACCAGAATTCTAATAATTTTTTAGCAGCGGTTTATCTGGATAAAAAATCAGCAGGAATTTCCTTCCTTGACATTTCAACAGGCGAATTTTTAGTTGCTGAAGGAAGTTTTGTATATATAGATAAGTTATTGCAAAGCTTTGAACCGAACGAAGTTTTATATCAGCGTAACAAAAAAAGCGCTTTCGAAGAAAATTTCGGGACGGATTTTAATACATTTCAATTAGAAGACTGGGTTTTTGATTTTAGCAATGCCGAAAATAGATTAAAAGAACATTTCCAAACTGCATCTCTTAAAGGATATGGAATAGAGGACATGTCTGCAGGGATTACTGCTGCAGGTTCAGTGTTCTCTTATTTGAATGAAACAGAACACCATCAAATTCAACACATTTCTAAGATCAGTCGTATTGAATCTGATAAATACGTTTGGCTTGACCGATTTACTATTCGAAACTTAGAGATTTTCAAAGCAAGTTCTCCAAATGGTCAATCACTTATTCAAACAATAGACAAGTGTATAACCCCGATGGGAGCAAGGCTTTTAAAAAGGTGGTTAGCGCTACCCCTAAAAGATAAAACACTGATAGAAAAACGATTAGAAGTTGTTTCTTATTTAGTAAATAATGACACGATAAACGAATGGCTTTCAAGTGAGTTCAAGAACCTTGGAGATTTAGAACGGCTTATTTCTAAAGTATCTTTTGGGAGAGTTAACCCTAGAGAATTACTTTATCTATTTAAGGGCCTCGAATTTATTCCCAAATTAAAAACTCAACTAAACTCCTCTGGACATTCTGCTTTAAAATTGCATGCCGATCAGCTCAATATTTGTAAAGAAATCACGGAACGGATAGGGAAAACGCTAAATCCTGAGGCTCCTGTTCAGCTTTCAAAAGGTAATGTAATTAAATCTGGAGTGAATGCAGAGCTGGATGAATTACGTGAATTGATGCAATCTGGAAAATCTTATTTAATTAAGATACAAGAGCGTGAAATAGAAAACACAGGCATTTCAAGTCTAAAAATTGGGTTTAATGGCGTCTTTGGATACTTCCTAGAGGTAACACATACTCACAAAGATAAAGTACCAAGCGAATGGGTAAGAAAACAAACATTAACTGGTTCTGAGCGCTACATAACCGAAGAATTAAAAACCTACGAAACCAAAATATTAGGTGCAGAAGAAAAAATTGCAGTCTTAGAATTTAACTTGTACCATGAATTAGTAGCTGCGGTTTCAGGTTATACGAAGGCTATTCAGCAAAATTCTGAAATTATAGCTCAACTAGACACTCTGCTCTCTTTTGCAAATCACGCAATTAAAGAACATTATACTCAACCGAAAATTAATGATGGTTTTGACTTGGCAATTCAAGATGGACGGCACCCCGTTATTGAAAAAATGCTTCCTATTGGAGAAGAATATATCGCCAACGATGTTTTCTTAGATAGAAAAAGTCAACAAATATTAATGATTACAGGACCTAACATGGCTGGTAAGTCAGCTTATTTAAGGCAAAACGCACTAATCGTTCTACTTGCTCAGATCGGAAGTTTTGTACCAGCTAAAGCTGCTGAAATTGGACTAGTAGACAAAATATTCACCCGAGTTGGCGCTAGTGATAATATATCGCAAGGCGAATCTACTTTTATGGTTGAAATGAATGAAACTGCCAGTATTCTAAATAACATTACAGAACGTAGCATGATTATTTTGGATGAAATAGGTAGAGGCACCAGTACCTATGATGGAATTTCTATTGCCTGGGCTATTGCCGAATTTTTACACGAACATAAATGCAACCCAAAAACTCTATTTGCCACACATTACCATGAATTGAATGACATGTGCAAGTTGCACAAGCGAATTAAAAATTACAATGTTTCGATCAAAGAACACAATAAGAAAATCATTTTCTTAAGAAAAATAATTCCAGGCGGAAGTGAACATAGTTTTGGTATCCATGTTGCGAAAATGGCGGGGATGCCAGTGAAAGTTTTGAATAAAGCCAATAAAATACTAGTGGGTCTCGAAAAAAACCACTCTGGGGGAGCAAAAAATGTTTCCATTGAACCAGACCTACAAATGAGTTTCTTTCAGCTAGACGACCCCACCTTGACTCAGATAAAGGAAGAAATAATCAATATAGACATTGATACATTAACCCCTGTCGAAGCACTTTTAAAGCTGAATGAAATAAAAAGTTTATTGAAAGGCTAATTTCCTTTGAGAACTTGATAATTTATATAATTTTGCAGACCGAAAGGCGAAAGTAGCTCAGCTGGTAGAGCACGACCTTGCCAAGGTCGGGGTCGCGGGTTCGAATCCCGTCTTTCGCTCAAAAGAGGCTGCTTAGGCAGCCTCCAATGTTTTGCTTAAAGCGAAACGATTGTTCTTTAAAGCATTCATCACGCCCGGGTGGTGGAATTGGTAGACACGCAGGACTTAAAATCCTGTGGCCATCGCGGCCGTGCCGGTTCGATCCCGGCTCCGGGTACTAAAGCCCTTCGCTTGCGAAGGGCTTTTTTTATGCAAAAAAAACTCACCAATCTAACTACTTAAAATTATTTTTAATCTTGATTGTAACTATAATTAATGATGAATATTCGAATTGCCACAATTAAAGACTCAAACGAGATTTATGAAATTGGTAAAAAATCATTCATTGCGTCACACAACAAAAGCAGTTCAGAAAAAGATATTAATGCATTCATTAAAATGTATTACAACCCTTTAAGTATAACTCAGGAATTAAAAAACCCAACTAACAATTACTTTATAATTAGTCAAAACAGTGCACTTTTAGGGTTTTCTAACATTGAACTGAACTGTAAGAACTCTAGTATTCCTTCCCAAAACAGTTCTAAATTAGACCGGATTTACTTTCTGGAGGAAGCATTTGGAAAAGGGTTCGGGAAGATACTATTGAAATTCAATATTGATTTTTCAATAAAAAACGAACAAGAAGGAATTTGGCTCTATACATGGACAGGAAATCATAGAGCAATTAAATTCTACAAAAAAAATGGATTTGAAATCATAGGAAATTACGATTATAAAATCTCAGATACCCACTCAAACCCTAATCATATTATGTATTTAAAATTTTAATTCAACTTATTTTTTTGATAATGTTGATAATCGATTGGAAAACATATCTTTGCAACTTATTAATATTTAAGTTATGAGTGAAGGAACAGTAAAATTTTTCAATGATTCTAAAGGATTTGGATTCATTACCCCAGATGACGGTGGCAAAGATGTATTTGTACACGCAAATGGATTAGTAGACGAAATCAAAGATGGCGACAAAGTAAGCTACGATGTAGAAGAAGGTCGTAAGGGTTTAAACGCAGTAGATGTGAAAGTCGTTTAAGCGATACTTTATATATACTTTTTAAAAAGGCTTGTCATAACTGACAAGCCTTTTTTGTTTCTAAACGGTTTTTTAGAAGATCTTAAATTTCGAGATTCAGTTGATTCTGATTTATCTTCAGTAGTTACCTTAATAGCAAGCAATGATTTAGGAGATACTTGGGGAGAAGATAGAAATCAGCGATTAATTGTTAGAACCAATAAAAAAACAAGTAATAAAACGAACATTACAACTAAGTTTTATACAATATCGTATGTATTAAGGTGGAGTTGGAACACAAATTGAATCTGCTAGAACTCAAAAAAACCAAACAGAAAAAGGGATAAGCAAAAAAATATTCGAATGGGCAATTCACACCTGTAAAGAAAAGGTACTCCTATAATTCAGCTTACCACTGACAAAAAACGTCATGAAGTACTTCAATTCTGCAACCACCTAGGACTTAATAAACCGCATGAGGGGATGAAACTTCACTTAACGCAAGGCATCTAAACGATTCTGTAATACTACGCGATTAATTTCCAGCCTAAAAAAAGAAGAAACAGGGACAGTAATATGGACGAAGAAATATAAATACTAGCTTGAATAAAATCACCCGTCTTAAGCAAGTTAACGACCTCCAAAGAAAAAGTAGAAAACGTAGTAAATCCACCACATAAACCAACTGTCAAGGCCAATACTATGCTTTCATTTTGCCCGTTTTGCTTAGCAAAATATGCTAACAAAGCACCTAGAAAAAACGATCCAACAGCATTTACGGAAAAAGTAGCTAATAAAGGATGAAAGTTGGTTTTAACAGAAATACAATGAGCAATTCCATACCGTAAAACGCTCCCTACTCCACCACCAATAAAAATCAATAAAAATTTCATATTACAAATATTGATTTATCTGATCCACAACTTTAAGAGAGGCTCCTTGATTTTGTTCAATATAAGATTTACAGACCTGTGATCTCTTAATTAAAATTTTCGGGTCGTTTAGTTTTTCAGATTGCTTATTGAAGCTACTAAAACTAATGATACTAGCGGCTCCGCCTAGTTCGATCAAATCAACTGCCTCACTAAACTTTTTATATTTAGGGCCAAAAATCACTGGCACGCCAAATACAGCAGGTTCGAGAATATTATGAATACCATCTGAAAACCCTCCGCCAATAAACGCCCAGCTACCATATTTATAAAGATCCTTCAATATTCCAATGCAGTCTATAATCAAAACCTGTCCTTCTGGTTGGATATTATTTAAATCCATATGAGTGTACCGAACAGTTTTAACCTTTAGAGAATTCACTAAACTCTGAATACGTTCCTCATCAATTTCATGCGGAGCAATAATTATTTTACCAGAATAAACTCCCGAATTAAGCCATTCAATTAATATTTTTTCTTCTGCAGACCACGAGCTTCCAACAATTATTGCCTTTTCATTTTCAAGAAATTCTTCAACAATACTATTAGATACTTTTGAAGACGCAACTTCTAAAACCCGATCGATTCTTGTGTCACCAGTAACCACTACATTATCTATACCTAATTCCTTAAGCAGAGTATTTGTTGATTCATCTTGCACAAAAAACAGTGAGGGAAGTTGCAGTACTTTTCGATAAGACTTACCGTACCATTTAAAGAACAAATGATTTTTAGTCAACTTAGCTGAAACTAAAAACAATGGGATCTCTCTTTTGGCAAGACCCTTAAAATAGAAATACCAAAATTCATATTTTATAAAAATGGCAATTTTCGGGTTTACAACATTCAGAAACTTTTTAGCATTCGATTTACTGTCTAATGGTAAATAGTGAACTGCATCAACTTCCTCATAATCTTTATGTTGCAAGAAGCCACTTGGAGAGAAAAATGTTAATAGGAAAAAGTAATCTTCTTTGGCCTTTCTCAAGCCATCTATTACCGTTCTTCCTTGCTCAAATTCTCCCGTAGAGGAAGCATGAATCCAAATTATAGGTTTTTTATTTGAAGCTAATTTATTCTTTAAACTCGAATACCAATTCCGCCTTCCAGACACCCAATTCTCAGCTTTATTATTACCAAATAACGCTACTACATGAACCGCCAGTCCATAAGCCTTGACTATTATTGAGTAAATTGTTTTGATAAGCTTATTCGTAATAGAACGCCTTTGGAGCGCGTTTATAAATTGGGATCATCCAGCCAAATTTAAACCCGACAGAACTATCAAACCTAGTATCGGTATCTTGTCGTTTTTCACTAAAATTGTATGGTCTACGATTTCTCGTAAATGCTTCATTAAACTCTATTCCGGCATAAAAATTAACAAGCTTAGTATTGCTATAAATTTGATAACCTATAAATTGGGTGAGCATTACACCATTAGTTAACCTGTCATAACCCTTTTGATAAGGCCATGCTAGTTGAGGAGTGTTTACTTGCCTATCCTCTACTCGAATTTTATGTTGCATGAATCCAATACCTGCTCTAACTAAAATCCCTGAATTAGGATTTGGCTTATTAAGTGAAAAAACTTTTCCAATATTTACTCGAAACTGCCAACCCCTCATCGATACCAGTAGATTAGCTGCTCTTCCATCAGAATCTAGTATCGTACTATTTTGTGTCAATAAATTGTCAATTATAGTACGTTCTCTTATTTGGGTCCCAAACAAGAAGGTTGCTCCTCCACCGTATTCAAAATTATTTTTTCCTTTATGAAAGAATCCCCCTCCTATTCCATGAAAAAAACCAAAACGATCCGCTAAATCACCAGAAGGAATTTGCAAAGCATACATAAAATCAATATGAGAAACGCTAATTACTGAATCTGAAATACTTTTTTGAGCAAGAGACGTTAGCCCTGTGCTTATCAGAAGCAACAGACAAAATATGGGCTTCAATAACGTTTTTAACAGGTGTCGATTCATCAAGTTTTTCGAGAGTTTATAGACTTTCACGGTTGCAAATTTAATTATATTCGTAACTTTATTTTTACGCAAAATTTTTCAATGAAAAACTTACAACTTGTTGACCTCAAAACCCAATATGAAAAAATTGAAAGCGAGGTAAACGCAGCTGTATTGAATGTTCTAAAATCTACGGCATTCATTAATGGACCAGAAGTTAAATCGTTCCAAGCTGAATTTGAAAATTACCTAGATGTAAAGCATGTCATTCCTGTAGCTAATGGAACAGATGCTTTACAAATAGCCTTAATGGCTCTAGGATTGAAGCCCGGTGATGAAGTTATTTCTCCAAGTTTCACGTATATCGCCACCGCAGAGGTAATTGGCCTGTTAAATTTAACTCCGATTTTTGTTGATGTAGATAAGGAGACATTCTGTATGAATCCAGACTCTCTTAAAGCTGCAATTACGTCTAAAACAAAGGCAATAGTTCCTGTCCATTTATATGGACACTGTGCTCCCATGGATGAAATTATGGAGATTGCTAACGAACATGGTATTGCAGTAATAGAAGATACTGCTCAAGGTATTGGATCTAATTACACCGGAAAGGATGGCGTTTCAAAAAAAGCAGGCACCATTGGAACTGTAGGAACTACTTCATTTTTTCCTTCTAAGAACCTAGGCTGTTACGGAGACGGCGGAGCCATTATGACTAATGATGATGATTTAGCTGCCATGATTAGAATGGTTTCAAATCATGGTCAAAGCAAAAGATATTACCATGATGTTATTGGAGTAAACAGCCGGCTTGACTCTATTCAAGCTGCTATTCTTCGTATAAAGCTCAAACATTTAGACACCTATCTATATGAAAGAAATATTGCTGCTAATTTTTATAACAATGAATTCTCAGAGCGCCCTGAGCTTACTGTTCCAAAAACTGCAAGTTATTCGGATCATGGATTTCATCAGTACACGCTAATCTTAAATGGAGTAGATCGCGATGAATTAATGAAGCATTTGGATAAAAAAGGAATTCCTTCAAATATTTATTACCCTCTTCCAGTGCACGAACAAAAATCATTTGCGGAGATATTTGAAGATAGAGTGTCTTTAGAGAACACCGACTACTTAAAAATGAAAGTCATTTCATTACCAATGCATACAGAATTAGACGAAGAACAACTTGAGTTTATTACCTCTTCGGTAATTGAATTCTTAGATCAATAACCTTAATAAAATAAAGAATGAAAGTTGCTGTAATTGGAACAGGATACGTAGGATTGGTTACCGGAACATGTCTAGCCGAGACAGGCAACCATGTTATTTGCGTGGATATTGATGCCAATAAAGTCGAGAAAATGAAGAATGGTCAGGTTCCTATTTATGAACCTGGTTTAGAATTATTATTTGAAAGAAATATTGCTCAAGGAAGATTGAGTTTCACAACCGATTTAAAATCGGCAATTGATCAGTGTGATTATGTTTTCCTTGCTTTACCGACACCTCCGGGAGAGGATGGGTCGGCTGACCTATCGTATATCCTTGGAGTAGCCGATGAATTAGGTAAAATTATTACTGATTATAAAGTTATCATCGATAAGAGCACTGTTCCTGTTGGAACTGCAGAAAAAGTGATTGCTGCCATTGCTAAAAATGCACAATGTGATTTCGATGTTGTTTCTAATCCAGAATTCTTGAGAGAAGGCTTTGCCGTTGATGATTTTATGAAACCAGACCGAGTAGTAATTGGTCTTTCATCTGATCGAGCTAAAAAACATATGGATGATTTGTATAGACCATTTGTACGACAGGGTAATCCAATAATTTATATGGATGAAAAATCGGCAGAATTAACCAAGTATGCTGCTAATTCCTTTTTGGCGACTAAAATCACCTTCATGAACGAAATCGCAAACATTTGCGAAAAAGTTGGAGCTGACGTTGATCAAGTAAGAATGGGTATGGGTTCTGATACTAGAATTGGAAAACGCTTTTTGTTTCCAGGTATAGGATACGGAGGAAGCTGCTTTCCTAAAGATGTTCAAGCATTAGTAAAATCTTCCAAAGACATTGATTACAATTTTCAAATTTTGAATGCTGTAATGGAAGTAAATCAAACACAAAAAACAAAGCTATTTCCTCGTCTAAATTCATACTTCAATAATGATTTAAAAGGGAAAAAAATCGCAATTTGGGGTCTTGCTTTTAAGCCAAATACAGATGACATAAGAGAGGCTCCAGCATTGTATAATATTGATTTATTGATCGAAGCAGGAGCTGATATTACGGCTTTTGACCCAGAAGCAATGGATAATGTTAAAGCACTGTATGGGGATAAAATAAAATTCGCAAACAATCAAAATGAAGCTATTGAGAACTGTGACGCTTTGCTTATTTGCACAGAATGGCAAGTGTTCAGAACACCTGATTTTGAAAGGCTAAGTGCTGGAATTGCAACTAAAGCGATTTTTGATGGACGTAATCTTTACGACACCATAGAAATGAAGGAAAAAGGATTTAATTATTTTAGTATAGGACGATAATGGAACAAGTTTTAATAACCGGTGCAGCTGGATTTTTAGGTTCCCATCTTTGTGAACGCTTTTTAGATGAGGGCTATCGTGTTATTGGAATGGATAACTTGATCACAGGAAATTTAACCAATATCGAACATTTGATGTTGAACGAAAACTTCGTGTTTTCAAATCATGATGTTTCTGATTTTGTAAATGTACCTGGTAAGCTTAAGTATATTCTGCATTTTGCATCACCAGCCAGCCCTATTGATTATCTAAAAATCCCAATCCAAACTTTAAAGGTGAGCTCCCTTGGTACTCATAATTTATTAGGACTGGCTAAAGATAAAAATGCACGAATAATTGTTGCAAGCACAAGTGAAGTATATGGTGACCCTACAGTTCACCCTCAACCAGAAGAATATTGGGGTAATGTAAATCCTGTTGGTCCAAGAGGAGTTTATGATGAAGCTAAACGTTTTCAAGAAGCTATAACCATGGCTTATCAAAATTTCCATGATGTTGAAACTAGAATTATTAGAATTTTCAATACTTATGGTCCTCGAATGAGATTGAATGATGGAAGAGTTTTACCAGCTTTCATTGGACAAGCCTTAAGAGGAGAGTCTCTCACAGTATTTGGAGACGGTTCTCAAACTAGGTCGTTTTGTTATGTAGATGATTTAGTAGAAGGTATATATCGTTTGCTCCTTTCAGATTATACATTACCAATGAATATTGGAAACCCTGATGAGATTACAATTGGAGATTTCGCAGAAGAAATTATCAAATTAACTGATACTGATCAGAAAGTAATTTATACCGACCTGCCTGTTAACGATCCCAAACAAAGGCAACCTGATATTACAAAAGCAAGAAGTATTTTGGATTGGGAACCGAAGGTTAATCGAGCGGAAGGATTAAAAATTACTTACGAATATTTCAAATCGCTGAGCTCGGATGAATTATACAAAACCGAACACAACGATTTTACCGATTATATTAAAAAATAAATGGGCTATTTTAATCATGAGACAGCGGTAATAGATAAGGGTTGCCAGATTGGTGAAGGAGCTAAAATCTGGCATTTCTCTCATATTATGAAAGATTGTATTATTGGCAGTAATTGTAACATTGGACAGAATTGTGTTATTTCTCCTGAAGTCATTTTGGGTAAAAATGTAAAAATTCAAAATAATGTATCGATCTATACTGGAGTGATTTGCGAGGATGACGTTTTTCTTGGGCCTTCTATGGTTTTTACTAATGTAACTAATCCTAGAAGCGCAATAAACAGAAGAGGACAATACGAAAAAACTACAGTTAAAAAAGGAGCGACAATTGGTGCTAATGCTACGGTTGTTTGTGGAAATGATATTGGACGGTTTGCTTTTATTGGAGCGGGATCAGTTGTCACAAAAGAAGTTCTGGATTATGCCTTAGTGGTTGGAAACCCTTCAAAGCAAATAGGCTGGATGAGTGAATATGGTTCTAAACTGATTTTCAATGAAAATGGAAAGGCAACTTGCGAAGAATCTAAAGAAAAATACGAATTAATCGAAGGATCTGTAAAGAAATTAAACTAGAATGGTTTTAGAAAAAATATTGAATAAAGAAAGTAAAATAGGCATTATTGGACTTGGATATGTTGGTCTTCCAATTGCGTTAGAATTTGCTAGAAAAGTTAAAGTTGTTGGTTTTGACATTAATGCTGAAAGGGTAGAAATGATGAAAAACAACGTTGATCCAAGTGAAGAATTAGAGTCTAAAGACTTCGAAGGATGTGATATTATGTTTACTCACAAATTGGAAGATTTGTCAGATGTTAACTTTTTCATAGTAGCTGTGCCTACTCCGATTGATGAATATAATCAGCCTAATTTACGCCCATTGTTAGGGGCATCAACTACCGTTGGAAAAGTGCTAAAAAAGGGAGATTATGTTGTTTTTGAATCAACAGTATATCCTGGATGTACGGAAGATGATTGCATTCCTGTTTTGGAAGAACATTCTGGATTAAAATTTATAGAAGACTTTAAAGTTGGATATAGCCCAGAGCGGATTAATCCAGGGGATAAGGAGCATACGATAACAAAAATATTAAAAGTAGTTTCCGGTTGTGATGATGAATCTTTAGACGTGATTTCTAAGATTTATGAACTAATAATTGAACCAGGTGTGCATAGAGCATCATCGATTAAAGTTGCAGAAGCCGCTAAAATCATCGAAAACACACAGCGAGATTTGAACATTGCTTTAATGAATGAATTGTCAATCATATTTAACAGGATAGGCATTAATACATTCGAAGTATTAGAAGCGGCTGGAACTAAATGGAATTTCCTTCCATTTAAACCTGGTTTAGTTGGTGGTCATTGCATTGGTGTTGATCCATATTATCTAACGTTTAAGGCAGAGGGAGTTGGATATCACGCAAGAGTAATTAACTCTGGACGATATGTAAATGATAGTATGGGGTTTTATGTGGCTAAGCAAACAGTAAAACAGATACTCGCTAAAGGAAAAAATATTAGCGGAGCGCGTATTTTACTTATGGGTGCCACATTCAAAGAAAATGTAAGTGATATTAGGAATTCAAAGATTTGTGATGTTGTAAAAGAACTTCAGTCTTTCCGTGTAAATGTGGATGTAGTTGATCCTCACGCAGACTCAAAAGAACTATTTAAAGAATATCACTTCGGATTAGCCGAAAATGGAATTACTGGTAAATATGATGCCGTCATATTAGCAGTTAACCATGATGAGTATATTGCATTAGATGAAAATTATTTCAAAGGAATAATGTCTGAAGATGGGCTTTTTGTTGACGTAAAAGGAGTATTTCAAGGAAAGTTCAAGGATCTAGATTATTGGTCTTTATAAATCATGAGTTTTACGAAAAATATTCTAATAACAGGAGGTGCAGGTTTCATTGGTTCGCATCTAGTGAGACTGATGGTAAATAAGTATCCGGATTATAGAATTATAAACTTTGATGTTCTAACGTATGCAGGAAACCTTGAAAATTTAAGAGATATACAAGATGCCTCTAATTATGTCTTTGTTAAAGGGGATATTTGTACTGTTGATGATATTGAAAGTGTATTCAAAGAGTACCACATTGATCATATTATTCATTTAGCTGCTGAATCGCATGTTGATCGGTCTATTGAAAATCCTAATATTTTCGTTGAGACCAACGTTATTGGAACAGTAAACCTGCTGAACTCTTGCATTAAAAATTGGAAAGCACCATTTAATGACAATATTTTCTATCATGTCTCTACAGACGAAGTATATGGAAGTTTAGGAGATACGGGGCTTTTTACAGAAGAGACTTCCTATGACCCTAAAAGTCCTTATAGCGCATCTAAAGCAGCCTCTGACCATTTCGTAAGAGCTTTTGCAAACACTTACAAACTTCCAATTAAAATATCCAACTGCTCCAATAACTATGGTCCTAATCAATTTCCAGAAAAATTGATTCCGCTATGTATTAACAATATTAAAAATAACAAGCCGCTACCTATATACGGAAAAGGCCTGAATATTAGAGATTGGCTTTACGTTGTTGATCATGCAGAAGCGATTGATTGTATTTTCCATGAAGGTATTCTTAATTCCACCTATAATATTGGTGGATTAAATGAATGGACGAACATTTCACTAGTAAAAGAATTGTGCCGTGTTATGGATCATGAATTAAACAGAGAAACTGGTAGTTCAGAAAAACTAATTACTTATGTCGAGGACCGTAAAGGTCATGACATGAGATATGCTATTGACGCAAACAAAATAACAACCGAATTAAACTGGACTCCCGACGAAACATTTGAAACGGGTATACAATCTACGGTGAAATGGTACCTAAACAATGAATCATGGCTAAACGGGGTTGTTTCTGGATCTTACCAAGACTACTATCAGAAAATGTACCAATAAGCTTTATATACATTTAGTCACAAAAAAAGGGAAGCAAATGCTTCCCTTTTTTTTATTCATATTTCTGATTACGTTAGAAATGCCATAAATCGTGTTCATAATTGAAGATTTCCATCTCAATTTTTTCTGCTTCTAACAATGCATCTAAACCGGTTTTATAATCTCTAATTTGCCTATCATAAACA
>Ga0307998_1000406_pt1 | contig 24571 bp, 22 predicted proteins | sample Davwhametageno37_FD_203147 | JGI IMG/M metagenome (GOLD analysis project Ga0307998, IMG submission 203147) | Marine microbial communities from Davis Island wharf, Antarctic Ocean - #37 | ecosystem: Environmental > Aquatic > Marine > Unclassified | place: Antarctic Ocean: Davis Island wharf... | reverse complement strand
TCTATTTCGGTAATGATCAACAGAAGCAACTACGTTTTGTTTGGTCGGTACATGCTTTGGGAAAAAGTTACTGCAATTCACCCATGCTATACCTTTAAAATCTTTAAAAATAAGATTCAGATTGTTAGGTGTATTTTCTACATAAACCATATTGTATTCCGCACTCCACTTTGGCTTTGGGAGCCATCTTACAACTGTCTGAATCAATTTATTGGGATAAAATTGGAGTCCAATTTTTTTTTGGTTTTCAATTAGTAGATGCTTTAGGGTTACGTATTTGGTTTTTGGTTCCATGGTTTTTTTTGTAAAAAAAGCAACAATTATCCTCAAAACAAAATCACATTAAGTAATAGTCATTTTTAACCGTTACAAACGAATAATAATCAAAGTGTTATGTTTGCTGGGTAATGATGAATATAAAATGTAAAATTTGCAAGAAAAAGGTCGTAGGAAGAGCGGATAAAATATTCTGCTCTGTGAAGTGTAAAAACTATTATCACGTAAATCTGCGAAATGCGACCGACATTCAAACGCTCGAAATTGATAACATTCTTCACCGCAATAGATCCATCCTTTTAGAAATTCTTGGAAAAAATGGAACTCAAAAAAAAGTACCTCGAATTATATTGGAGAAAAAAAAATTTCGCTTCAAGTACTTGACTCACTTTCACGTTAATTCTCAAGGAAAAACCTTCCATTATAGTTATGACTTGGCATGGATGGAATTCTCAGATGACGAAATCCTAATTGTAAGAAAGCGATAGGCACTCCTATTCATTAAATCAAAGGGTGTTTATAGATGCTACAACAACCTTTTCGTAAGCTGTTAAAAACGGCATAGAAAGCTGCAAATCATTCACAAACAGGATTACATGAAGGAATTTAATCCTTGGAAGTACCTAAAGTAAATTCTCATTTAATTAAACAAAAAGCCCACTCACCCGATAACTAAAAGGATGAGCAGGCTTTCAATATTTTAGAGTAAGATCTACTTATACTGATTCAAAAACTCAGCAGCATTTTTGGTAACTGCTTCGCGCATTTCATCAGTCAAACCATGATGGCAAGCCAATAAAACTCCACCGCGCATTACGTCATCGGTATGTTTACATCCCTCTTCCGTAATTCTGAAATCAACGGAAAGAATTTCATTTAAAAATTAGGTATAACATTTTGAAATGGAGCAGTCCAGTGAACTTACATCAAGTACAAGCTGCGCACATTAGTGACGATAATCGTTTTTAGGCTGTAGAACCTTAAAAATTCCGTAACCAAGACACCGTAGGTACTGGAAATGTTTGAACATTATTGTAGTAGTTAAAATTAATTACACCTGCTAGCGCAATCTGGAAGGCTTTATTATAACTTTTATTGAACCTTATTGCAGGCATTAATATTATTGTGGCTGCACGTTCTCTGTTTCCGCTTTCTACTAATACTCCTTTTCCAATTGTAAAGGTTTCTGTTTTAGATACACCAGGTTGGTTATTATTATAACGATAGTCAGGATAAGAATCATAAGTAACAGTGACGTTGTAATCATTGTATTCGACCTGCTGTTTTTTTCTACTTCTAAAAAAGGCCATAGAATCGAATATGAAACTTGACTTTTTACCTATTGGTACAATTCCAGCAATACCTACAACTAATGCATCTCTTATACCTGGGTCTAGGTAGAAGTTTCTATTATCATAATCGCTTCCATATACTTTATTCTCAATTTCGTATCGTGCATTATTATCAGCTCCGTTTAGCGCAATTTCATATTTTGGCCCTAAGTCCGCATTGCTGTTGCTTTGCTCTAGTGATGAACCTAAATTGAGGTGAGCATAACCAGCGGAAAAACTAATATTAGATTTTCTATTACCTTGAGTTATAGTAGCGAAATGCAACCCACCAAACGCTTGTCCTTGGAATAAGTAGCCTGAAGACCCCAAAATACTTCCTAATGAAAAGTGAGTATTTGATTTTGACTTGAATGAATACTTCGCTGCTAAAGCAATTGGACTAGCTATCCAAGTAGTCATTACTCCTAAGGAGAAATTGTCAGTTAAAGCAAAGTGGGCATCGGGGCCATAAAGATTGATCATAGCGTAATCCTCTCCTTTTTTAATTGGGAGGGCATTGGTTGTGAAAAAGTATCGAGTAGTGTATGCACCTGTTAATCTGTAATCTTGGTAAGCCAATTCGGGGTTAGATTTGTCTTCATTAGTATCCGTGTTTTCTAAAGCAACCATTTCTTTAATTTCCGATTTATTTATATAGACCTTCCCTATAGTTTTAGTCATTAACAAAATCTCTCTTCCATCATCGGTCATTATGTAACCAAAAAGCTCATTTCCATCAGTTTTTTTAATTAGGTAATAACTTCGTTCTGATGTTTCCTCAGAAGAATCTTTCGGAGTGACTTGAGCTTGCACTTTAGCAAACGAAAAGCCAATAATAATTAACAGTAAAAGGAGTGTGTTTTTCATGATATAGGTAAAAATTACTAGGAGTTTCTTATACCAATAATACGATTTCTAATAATTAAAGCATTGAACGATAGTACAAATAGAAATAAATACGATTTGCCTTATTACTGATTCGTTGTTTCCAAACAACTACAACAAGTTTGCTTGATTGCAAAGAGTAGTCTTTTGAATACTTATGATCTTTGTAGAAGGATTGGTTTGAATATGCATTTTACTTAATTGCATAAAAAAAGCCCACTCAATTACTTGAGCAGGCTTTCAACTATTATAAATTAAGATCTATTTATACTGATTCAAAAACTCAGCAGCGTTTCTTGTAACTGCTTCACGCATAGGGTCAGTCAAACCATGATGGCAAGCCAATAAAACTCCACCGCGCATTACGTCATCGGTATGTTTACATCCCTCTTCAGCAATTCTAAAATCAACCGTTTTAAACAAAGGCTGACGAGCAATGTTACCGGTAAATACAGTACGTGTTTGTATGTTTCTCTTTTCCATAAAGATTTGAAATTCCTTACGGGTAAAAGGAGCAGAGCCCTTTATGGTAATAGCATAGGCTAACCAACCTGTTCTTGAATTTGGAAATTGTTTTGGAAGTATAAACCACTCTTCGTATGGTTTGAAGAAGTTGGTCATAAAATCAAAGTTTCTTTCTCGTTCGGCAATGTTGAAATCCAATTTACCCAATTGCACCAATCCAAAAGCAGCACCCATTTCTGAAGGCTCTAAATTGTAACCCAACGATTCAAAAACAAATTTTGCATCATAGTCAATTCCGTCTACTTGAACATTAAAACGATTTTCGATTTTCTCTGATTCTACGAACAAAGAAGAAGAACGTCCCCAAGATCTTAACAAACGTGCTTTGTCGTTTAGTTTATCGTCATTCACGCAAAGCATTCCACCGTTTCCAGCAGCATTAATTACGTGAGAACCGTAAAAACTAGTAATCGAAATATCAGAGTGTTTACCAGAACTTTCGCCATTGATAGTTCCACCTAGTGTATCGGCAGAATCTTCAATAATTTTTAGATCGTATTTTTTTGCTATTGCAGCAAGCTTGTCCCAATCGGGCAGATTACCAATTAGGTTAGGGATAATCATAGCCGATGTTTTATCGGTAATCATTTCTTCCACCTTATCAGCATCAATACAATAAGTCCCAGGTTCTGCATCTACCAAAACAGGAATTAATCCGTTTTTGATTTGAGGGGCAACCGTAGTTGCAAAGGTTAGGGCAGGAGTAATTACTTCAGAGCCTTTAGGTAAATCCAATATCTCAACTGCCAAATACAAAGCAGAAGAACCAGAGTTTACCATGATTCCGTGTTTTTTGTCAAACAACTTAGCTATACGAGCTTCCATTTCTCGAACATTCTTACCCATTTGGGTAGAGGTTCTTAAAACTTCAGTTACTGCAGCAATTTCTTCTTCACCGTGGACGGTACATCCGTAAGGAACGTGAATATTTTCCATAATTTTTTTTGAATCAGAATGCGAATTTAATCTTGTTTTTTATTTATTAATAATCGTAATCGATAAAATAATTCCGTTTTTATTTAAAGTGTCATTTCCCCGCCTGACTTCGGGCAGGGAGTGTTCCGCTTCCGATAATTATCGGAACGGAATGTATCGAGAACATAGTATTCACTACTAATACAATTAACTAAGGATTTCTTTCATGAAATCATCAACATTTTTGAAAATAAAGTTGGGATATTCTTTTAAGAATTTGGCACTTAACAATCCACCGTTCAAAGGGCGCTCTGCTGGAGGGCTCAATTCTGCAGTACTTATCGTTTCAATTTTCATTTTATGATTCGGAAAATAACCCAAAACACGCTCAGCTAATTGCACTCTATTTACAAAGTCGGTAGAGGCAATGTTGTAAACTCCCGACTTGTTATCGGTCATTAAAAGGAACAATGCTTTGGCAATATCCTCGGCATTCACCGGCGTAGCGTATTGGTCAAATGGCAATTTTAGTGTATCGTCTTTTTCGTTTTTTACATTATCGACCAATCGCATTACGAAGTTTTTGTTCCGAATCTCTCTTCCGTACACATTAGTAATTCTAATAACTAGACTTTCGGGGAGCTCTTTTAAAACTAGGTTTTCTGCGTCCAGTTTGTGTTGGCCATAAAGATTAACGGGGTTAGGAGGGGTATCCTCGAAGTAAGGTCCGTTTTTTCCATCAAAAATGTAATCGGTTCCAATAAAAATCAATTTTGCTCCGCATTTCTTAGCGATGTCAATAAGGTTTTTGGTCGATTGTACGGTTTTTTCGAAACTTTCATCTTGATGATCTTCGCAATAATCTACCCAAGTCAATGCACCGCAGTGCAGAATGTAATCAGGAGCATAGCCAACAAGATCAAAATTATTTTCGTTCGATAAGTCAAGTGTATTAAAAGGGACGGTTTCGTCCGTTTCAAAAGAGAAATGAGAGCCAACTACTTCTAAACCTTTCTTCTTGAAGTATTTATGGCAATTCCCGCCAACTAATCCCGATGCACCTGATATAAAAACTTTCATGCTTTTTGTTTCTTTTTAAAATCAACGACGTTCTCTACTGCGCAGAAATGACGAAAGACTCCGTTTGTTATTACAACTTTGCGAATTTAATTGAACTATTTAGTCAGCGAGCCTGTTAATAAATCCAAGGCATAGATTTATCAATCAATTATCAACGCATACAAAAATGTTGTATAATTGCTGAGTAAGCCTTTACTCAAGGCACTCAAATCCCTAATTTTCATTACGGTTTAGTTTTCAAAATAGATTGATTTTACAATTTTTCCAAAATATAATATTTTTATCATATGCATGATATGAAAGGACTCGGGGAAAAACTCCTCGAAGATTTAAAAACTATTGCCAAAGAAGTTGGTGTAGACAAAATTGATAAGCTTAAGAAGCAAGATTTGATCTACAAAATTCTAGATACCCAAGCAGAGAACTCTACAAAATCAGTTCCTGCTGGAGATATCGAGGATAAACCCAAAAGAACACCAAGACCTAGAGCTCAAAAGAAAAAAGACGAAGCACCAAAAGCAGACAAACCAGCAGAAAACAAAGCTGTTGAGGTAAAAACTGCTGATGCAAAACCTGTTGAGACTGCTAAACGTGTTGTAAAACCAGCTAAGCGGAGACCTACTAAAGCTGCAGTTAAAAACGAGGAAAAACCTGTTGTAGCCTCAACGGAAGCAGCAAAATCAGAGGAAGCTCCTAAAGCTGACAATGCTCCTAAAACAGAGGAGGCGGCAAAACCTGTAGATGCTAAATCTTCAGAGAGCAGCAAACCTTCAGAAGTGAAAGGGGACAATAACAATCCTAGAAATAACGATCGTAAAAACACCAATACCAACGCTAACAACCCGCGAAATAATAACAATAACGATCGCAAAGCCAACAGTAATAATCCGAACAATCCAAGAAATAACAACGATAATCGTAACAACAATAGAAACGAAAATCGCGGTAATGATAATCGAGGAAATCGAAGTGGTAATCAGCCAAGAACTGATAAGCCACAAGAACCTCAATACGATTTTGGTGATTTAGTAGAAGCAGAAGGTGTTTTGGAAATGATGAACGATGGCTATGGCTTTATGCGTTCAAGTGATTTTAATTATCACTCATCTCCGGATGACGTTTATGTTTCTCAATCACAAATCAAGTTATTTGGTTTAAAAACTGGAGATACTATTCGTGGAGCTGTGCGTCCGCCGAAAGAAGGTGAGAAGTATTTTCCATTGGTTAAAGTAGACAAGGTAAATGGTCGCGATGCAAAAGACATTAGAGATAGAGTGCCATTTGAGTATTTGACTCCGTTGCATCCAGAAGAAAAGCTAACCTTAACGGGTCATGCTAAAGAAAATATGTCTGCTCGAGTTATGGACATGTTTGCTCCTGTTGGAAAAGGCCAGCGTGGATTGATCGTTGCGCAACCTAAAACGGGTAAAACGATGTTATTGAAGGATGTGGCAAATGCAATAGCATCAAATCATCCAGAAGTTTACTTGATAGTACTTTTGATTGATGAACGTCCAGAAGAAGTAACAGATATGAAGCGCAGTGTTAACGCTGAAGTAGTTGCAAGTACATTCGATGAACCGGCGGACAAGCACGTAAAAGTGGCTAACATTGTGTTAGAAAAGGCAAAGCGAATGGTAGAATGTGGTCACGATGTAGTGATTCTTTTAGATTCTATTACGCGTTTGGCTAGAGCTTACAATACGGTTGCACCAGGTTCAGGTAAAGTACTTACAGGAGGTATAGATGCTCAGGCATTGCACAAACCAAAACGTTTCTTTGGTGCTGCGAGAAATATTGAAAATGGTGGTTCTTTAACAATTATTGCAACTGCACTTACCGAAACAGGTTCTAAAATGGACGAAGTAATCTTTGAAGAATTCAAGGGTACAGGTAACATGGAATTACAATTGGATAGAAACATTGCAAATCGTAGAGTTTATCCTGCAATTGATCTAGTGTCTTCTAGTACACGTAGAGATGAGTTGCTATTGGATGCAGCGATGCAACAACGAATTTGGATTCTTAGAAAACATCTTTCTGATATGAAACCAGTTGAAGCAATGGAATTCTTAAAAAATAGAATGAGAGGAACTCGTAGTAATGAGGAATTCTTGATTTCAATGAACGGTTAAAATTTAAAGGTCGCCTAGTGCGACCTTTTTTATTACTTGCTATGAATTCACCATCATTATTTGCTGCTGCTTTTGCCGTTTTTGGAATGAGTGCAAGAGTACTCATTTACACCATAGATTGGGATCGCACGGTAGCGACTCAAGTGTATTTTCTGTTTTTGTTACTTGCGGTTTTCTTTGGTATTCGCGCATATTTTGTTGGAAACCCAGAAAGTAGTTTTGTACAATTGTTTAAAGTAGGAGCTCGAACGAGTGCATTGTTCTCTCTGCTAGTTGGGGGCTTTACTTTTTTATTCTACAAGCTTTTTGATACAACATATTTTATTGGATTAGTAGAAGCTAGACTAGATGAAGCTAGGGCAAAAGGGTATCCGATTGAGGATATAGAGAAAATGTCTGCGAACATGGAATCTGTGTTCAGTTTAGTTTTATACATCCCGTTAACTATATTCTTGTTTACCCTTTTAGGCCTAAGTTACAGTGTTGTGGTAGCTTTTATTTTTCGAAAGGTTCCTATGATGAGAAAGGGGTAGGTTTGATTTAATCATACCAACCTAGAGTAAATCACCGTCATTCCGTGAGCATAGAAGAGTAGATTTCTGAAAGAAATCGATACGATTCTGCCGTACGGAATCTCGAATTAACTTTCCTAATCTGAATTAGATTTCCGTTTTCACGGGAATGATGTTAGTTGAACGGCCTATAGTGTGGTTTTGCTTAGTAATTCTTCCGCCAGCTCATCATAATCAATGCCATCAAAGTTCCCAGAACTCATCAATAACAAGTTTTTGTTATTCCATTCCTGAGCATTGAGGTACTTTCTTAATTCAAGAGAATCTGTAAATACGATCAATCCTTCTTGATTAAAACCTTTAGCCACCATTTCCTTAGAAATTGGATCTAGTTTTTTATGTTCTAATGTTTGAGGATTGTAATAAACTATTGCAGTGTCTGCAGTTTGCATAGCTCCATCATAATGCGAGAGGAATTCTTTACTCAAAGAGCTGAAGGTGTGCAACTCCATACAGGCAACTAAATGCCGATCGGGAAATTGGTTCTTCATTGCAGCAGTTGTCGCCTTTAATTTAGAAGGAGAATGTGCAAAGTCATTATAAATTACCGTAGACTCGGCTCTTTTTACCAATTCCAATCGCTTACTAGCTCCTTTAAAATTACTCAATGCAGTCAAAGAATTGTGTTGGTCAATTCCCATTTTTTCTAGAACAAGTACTGCCCCTAGAAGGTTTTGCAAATTGTGTTCTCCAAAAATTTCTAGTGGGTATTCATTGCCGTATATCTTGATTTTTGTGATACCGTTTTCTATTTGATATTCAGGAATATTGTAACCTACGGCGTCAAAATTGTCGTCCAATTCACCAACTAGTTTTTCAATTTCAACATCCTTTTCATAATATACGAGACTGCCGGTCTTGTCAATTTTATCTATGAAAATTCGGAACTGATCCACATAATTTTCGAAGGTTGGAAATACGTTGATATGGTCCCATGCAATTCCACTAAGCAAAGCAATATGAGGTTGATACAAATGAAACTTTGGTCTTCGATCAATAGGAGAAGATAGGTATTCGTCTCCTTCTAGAATAATGTATTTGGCCGAATCGGTAAGCTTAACCATGTTGTCAAAACCTTCCAATTGGGCTCCAACCATATAATCGCATTCTAGGCCTGCACTTTGCACAACATGCAAAATCATTGATGTAATAGAAGTTTTGCCATGAGAACCACCGATAACTACCCTTGTTTTGCTTTTGGAAGCTTCAAACAAGTATTCTGGATAGCTATAGATTGGTAGGTTAAGTTTTTGTGCTTTTAGTAATTCAGGATTGTCTTTTCTTGCGTGCATGCCCAAAATGACAGCATCCAATTTTGCATGAATCAAATCTGAATTCCAGCCAATTTGCTTTGGCAATATTCCTTTGTTTGCCAATCTACCTTTGGAAGGTTCAAAAATCTCATCATCTGAACCTGTAACTTGATAACCCATGTCATTTAGGGCTAAAGCAAGATTGTGCATGGCGCTTCCGCCAATGGCTATAAAGTGAACTTTCATAATTGCGAACATAGCCAGAGTTAACTGATGCGATTGTCGTTTAGCTTTCGTTTTTTAAACAAGGAGCTGTTACCTTTGACTGACATAAAGTCTGAAAATCGGATTGGATTGGCAATTGATTAGAATTAAAGCATGATATCAAAAAATATTAGCAATGTATTTACCTTCTCAGCACTCTTTGTATTGTTGATGTGGTTCGTATATTTTATTGAAATTCAGGCCGATATGAATTTTGGTTTTTTAGGCGTTTACCCTAGAGATTTTTTTGGATTAGTAGGAATTATTACTTCGCCATTTGTGCATGGAGACATGAATCACTTGATTAGTAATTCATTCCCAATGTTTATGCTCATTGCAATGGTTTATTTTTTCTATCGCCCTGTTTTTTATAAGGTAATGGGTTACGGTTGGCTAATTACTGGTTTTTGGGTTTGGGTTGCTGCTCGTCCTTCTTATCATATTGGTGCTAGTGGATTGATTTATATGTTAGCGGCATTTTTGTTTTGGAGTGGATTTCTTAGAAAGTCCTATCGTCATATGGCGGTCTCTTTAATGATTGTATTTCTTTACGGTAGTTTGATTTGGGGAGTGTTCCCTTTTGATTGGAAAATTAGCTGGGAATCTCACCTATTGGGTGGCGTATCAGGTACAATGCTAGCAATCATCTATAGGAAGGTAGTTGTTTTTAGAAAGAAAAAATACTCTTGGGAAGTGGAAGATGAAACTGAAGATATAGCAAAATTAGAAGAGCGTTTTGGTGAACGCTACTGGGATCCAAATCGAAAGATTGATTCACCACAGACGATTATCACCTATATCTTTAAGCAAAAGGAAGATTAAATACCGAACTCTTCAACGATCTGCTTAACCCAAGCATGGACTCTCTGATCGGTCAACTCTTCTTGATTGTCTTCGTCCAAACACAAACCGATAAACGTATCGTCATCAATTAAGGCCTTAGAATCGTCATGCTCATAGCCTTCGGTTGACCAATTTCCAATAATGGTTGCTCCATTCTTTTTGGCCTGTTGACCAATCACTCCAATTCCATCACAGAAATAGGTGCTATAACCGTATTGATCACCAAGACCAAACAAAGCAACTGTTTTGTTGGAGAAGTCCAAATCATGAAACTTAGAATAGTAATCGTCCCATGAGCTTTGAAGTTGACCATCGTGCCAAGTAGAAAGACCTAAAATTAGTTTGCTGTAATTTTTGGGCTCGTCACCTTTTATATCATAGACATCGAAAACATCTACTTTATCAACTCCAATTAAATCTCTTATTAATCGAGCAACAGCCTCAGTACACCCAGTGTCAGATCCGAAAAACAGTCCTATTTTTCCCATTCAGATAAGTAAGTTTTTTGCATAAAAAAAGCCCAACCGAAAGACGGTTGGGCTAGAATATTGTTTAGCAAATATCTATCTTCTTTTTTCTTGGATACGAGCTGCTTTTCCTTTAAGATCTCTTAAGTAGTATATTCTTGCTCTTCTTACAACACCAACTTTGTTTACTTCAATATTTGAAATAGCTGGAGAAGAAATAGGGAAGATACGTTCAACACCAATACCGTTAGATACTTTTCGTACAGTAAATGTTCCGTTGATTTTTGAACCCTTTTTTTGGATTACAACTCCACGAAACTGCTGAACACGTTCTTTTTCGCCTTCTTTAATTTTATAGTCAAGAGTAATAGTGTCGCCTGCTTTGAAAGATTTATCTTCTCTTGCTAAAACGTTAAAGGCTTCTATCTCTTTTATTATTTGATCCATTGCAATTGTATTAGGGTAAATTTGAGGCTGCAAAAATAGTTATTTGAGTAATAATTACTGCACAATTTATAAAAGAAAATTATTTCTTTTCAAGTAGATCGGGTCGCCTACTTTTTGTGCGCTTTTGGGCTTCATTTGAGCGCCACTCTTCAATCTTTTTAAAGTTACCAGAAGTTAGAACTTCAGGAACGTTCATGTCTCTCCAATTTTGAGGCCTAGTGTACACCGGGGGGGATAACAATCCGTCTTGAAAGGAATCGCTCAATGCAGAGGTTTCGTCGTTTAAAACACCTGGGATCAATCGGACAATACTATCAATAAGAATACACGCAGGTAATTCACCTCCGGTTAAGACATAATCTCCAATTGATATTTCCTTAGTCACATAATTCTGCCTGATTCGTTCATCTATTCCTTTGTAGTGACCGCATACCAGCAATAGGTTCTTCTTTAAACTAAGTTGGTTTGAAGTGTCTTGCTCTAATGTTTCTCCGTCAGGAGTCAAAAAGATAATTTCATCATAATTGACCTTTTCACTCAAAGCATCAATCATTTTTGCTAATGGCTCCGGCATAATTACCATTCCGGCGCCACCACCAAATTGAGCATCATCTATCTGGCGATAATTACCTTTCCCATATTCCCGCAAATCGTGAACATGCAATGACGCGAGACCTTTTTCTTGTGCTCGTTTAAGAATAGAATGAGATAATGGGCTTTCTAGCAGTGCAGGAACTACTGAAATGATATCAATGCGCATTTATAGAAACACTTATTGAGTTAGCTGCTCAAATTGCATGGTAATCTTTCTGTTGTCAGGCATTAATTCATGACCAAAAGTTATGATTTCCTTTGCCTTTGAAGATTCTCCTTTGTCTACTAAGTACTTGCTATAAGCAAGGAAGCCAACAACTAAAGCATCTCGTGATATTTCATTAGGCTCTTCATCACCACCAGAGTATTTTTCTTTCATTTCAGGAAGTAATACGTCCATGATTTTTTGGCCTTCCATGTTTCTAGATAATAACATATTGGATGCCATAGCGAATTTAATGTTGTCATCAGTAGGTGCTACTTTACCTACTTTTTTGAACCAAGAAGCCGATTTACTGAATTTATCTTCGTTAAATTGATATTTAGCCTCATCAATTCCAACCATTATTAACTCATCAAAGAACTCTAGATTCTCAGACATAGGAAAAGTTGTTATCTCTTTTTTTAGAGCTTTGACGTGATATTTTTTAGATTTTTCTGCAAACTTTAAAGCATCTTTTAAAATATTATTTCGCTCGTCTGCCTGAGTAGGGTCTTCTAATAATTTCACCAAACACATACTTATATATAAATATGGCTCTGGATCATACTTATACTTGTCACTGAGAATCATTTTTTGAGCTCTATCGTGACAGTCAGCATATTTGCCAAGTAAATATTGATCAAATAATTTGTCGTGCAGTCCATCGATTACCTGACCGTTTACTTGAAACAGGATAGTAATACAAAACAGTAAGAGTGTAATTTTTTTCATAGTGTGAATCACTTTGCTAAAACTGAGCCAAAGTTGACAAAAATAAGCAGGACAAAAAATAAATAACCAACTAATTACCGTTCAATAGAAAAATGAAGACTTAATTTGCGCTCCTAAGTTAAAAATATTGAAGGGAAATACAAAAATAGGCGAACGTATAAATTGTAAAACCGAAGCAGGTAGACTTGAGGTATCAATTTCCGGGAAAATTCCTAAGTGGCAAGAATCGCTTTTGTTCTTTTGGGTTTTAGCCTGGAGTCTTTGTGGGATTTTTATTGTTCAATACCTATTTAGCGATTGGCCAAGCGATCAAAAAATATTTCTGGTAGTTTATTTGGCTTTTTGGACGTTTTTCGAATACAAAGCCATTCACGCTTGGCTTTGGAGGAAATTTGGTTTCGAGTCGATAATTGTCGAAAATGGAGAGTTGTTCTTGAAAAACGATATTTTGGATAGAGGAAAAAGCTTAAAATATTTCACTGAGAACATTAAGGATTTTGGCTGGTTAACGAGTAATCCAAAGTCTTTTGGGAATATTTATTTCAACTCTTTTTGGATGGTAGGAGGTGAAACCATAGGTTTTATTCACTTAGGTCAAAAAGTAACATTCGGTATGCAATTGGAAGAACGAGAAGCGGCTAAATTGATTGGAATAATTAGGAAGCATTTCAAGAAGTAATAACAAATACGGACGTTTTTACTTTTTTCGTTTTTTCACCTTCTTGTATTTCTTCAATTACCAGATTTTGTGCTTTATCGGTTTCAAAGACTTCTTTTAAATTCTGAATTTTCCCTACGGGCACACCCATTTTGCTGCATTTGGTAGAGAAGTTAATACTGTTGATCTTTGCTATTTCTGGTTTAAGATAAGCTAATAAATTTATTCTGTTTTTTACGCGTAACGTGTTGGTTTTGAACTCTACTTTGTCTTTTAGGCTTAAGATATTTAATAGGTTAGTGAACTGAGCGTCATTTCCAATTGCGAGTACAAAAGAAATACCATCCGAGCATAAAACGACTTCTCCGTAAGGAGCTATATTGGGATGAAGAGTACCGAGCCTTGAAGGAGTATTTTCATTCATAAGTTGATTTGTTGCCTGATTGGCCAATGATGCCAATGCAGCATCATAAAGGGAAATACTTACTTTACAAGGCGACTTTTTTTCTAATAATGCAGTTAAAATTCCCGATTTTAATTGATGAGCCGCAAATAAATCGATAAAGGCAACAGGCAGTTTAGCAGGAGTTTGTTCAGAACCATTCATAGATAAGAAACCTGTTTCTGCCTGCAAAACCAAATCAAATGCACTTCTTTTACTTTCAGGACCATATCCGGTAATTTCAGCATAAATAATGGTTGGATTTTGAATTTTGCAAGCAGCAAATGTCAAATCAAACTTTAAGGCGTCACCTGGTTTAAAATTGACGATAACAATATCGCAGTTCTTAATTTCAAGGTCAAGAGCTTGTCTGTCTTTTTTATCCAGAAAGTTTAAATATTTTATTTCTTTATTGGTGTTGGCCGCAGCGTAGTAAGCTGAGATATTGCTTTCTTGATTTTCGTTTGGTTGTTTCCACTTGCGGGTTAAGTCACCGCCCAAAAGAGGATTCTCAACTTTTATGACTTGGGCTCCTAATTCCGCAAAGAATGATCCTACAGTAGGCCCAGCTAAAACACTAGCTAATTCAAGGATTCTTAAATCTTTAATTTTCATAGTTATCGATTAGAAACAAAAAAACCGCTTAACGCGGTTTTTTGTTTTTGTACCCAGAACTGGACTCGAACCAGCATGCCCTAATGAGCACCAGCCCCTCAAGCTGGCGTGTCTACCAATTCCACCACCTGGGTAAGCCGCAAAAGTAATTCAATTAAGATGTTTACTGGTATGTCAATCCTATCATAATCAAGTATTCTTAAAGAAATTTAATCAACCTTAATTATCCTAGAGTGTTTCTATTTGAGCTCTATATTTTACATTTGCGTACCCATGAAAAAATTTGAGATTCCACAGCATTATCGCAGCTCATTTATTGGTGAAATAAAGGATGCGAGGAAGATTACAGATCCACGTAAAAAAGATTTTACTCCTGCCATTTTGGATTTTGGTCCGATTCAGTTTTTAATTGCACGCCATTTTGGGTTTTGTTACGGTGTAGAAAATGCAATTGAAATTAGCTTTAGAACGGTAGAGGAAAATCCCGATAAACGAGTTTTCTTGTTGAGTCAAATGATTCATAATCCTTTGGTAAATAAAGATTTGACTGGAAAAGGGATTCAATTCATTATGGATACCAAAGGCAATCAAATTATTCCATGGGAAGATTTAACTGCTGAAGATATTGTTCTTATTCCGGCTTTTGGTACTACTGTAGAAATAGAAGCCAAGCTAAAAAATATTGGGATTCAAATTGAATCCTATGATACAACTTGCCCTTTTGTGAAAAAGGTTTGGAACATGAGTGAAAAATTGGGCAATCAAGAAGCTACGGTGATTATTCATGGAAAACATATTCACGAAGAAACTCGGGCAACGTTTTCTCATAGTAAAGAAAGTGCGCCTTCTGTAGTAGTGAAAGATATAAATGAGGCTAAAAGCCTTGCTCAATATGCGAATGGTGAAAAGCCATTAGAAGAGTTTTTTATTGAATTTAAAGGGAAGCATTCAGATGGTTTCGACCCCAAAACGGCATTTAATAAAGTAGGTGTAGTAAATCAAACTACTATGTTAGCTAGTGAAACTCATGAAATTGCAGAGTTTTTTAAGCAAATAATGTTGGACAGTTTTGGTGAAAATGAAATTAAAAACCATTTTATAGATACTCGTGATACCTTGTGTTATGCTACCAATGACAATCAGGAAGCTACCTATGGTCTAATGCGAGAGCAGGCTGATTTGGCAATTGTAGTTGGAGGGTATAACAGCTCAAATACAAGTCATTTGGTGGAATTATTGGAACAAAAATTCCCAACTTACTATATTTCTGATGCTTCGGAAATTGAAAACGAACAAGTAATTAATCATTTCGATTATCCGAATCATAAAATGCTAACCACTTCTAACTGGTTATTGAGAAAAGACAAAACTCGAATAATATTAACGAGCGGAGCCTCATGTCCAGATGCAGCAGTGGATGAGGTATTAGACAAGCTACTATCTTATTTTGGACAATTAAAATCTAAGAATGAGGTCTTAAAAGAACAGCAAAGTATTTATACTTCTTAAAATGAAAATCCTAAAATACATTCTAGTGTTTTTGTGTTTTTATGTGGCTGTAGAAAATTCTTATGGAGCCGATTCTAATAAAACGAAGAAAGTTCAGTTCAATCTAAATGAGAATGGATCTCATTATATAAGGTTTACGGGCCTGGGTCAGTATTGGTTGAGGTATACCGACATGAATCCGGGAAGCATGATTTACAATACCCCCGCAACTGAATATACAGACATGGGAATAAGGAGATTACGCTTTCAAGTACTTGCTCAAATTAACGATTACGTTCTGTTTTATGCCCAATTCGGAATGAACAATTTCGGATTTCTTTCACAGCATTATCAAGGAGCTTTTTTTCATGACGCTATTGGAGAAATTAAAGTAGTAGAGAAAAAATTATCAATAGGAGGAGGTTTAACAGCATGGTCAGGGTTAAGTAGGTATTCAACTCCTAGTGCTGGTTCAATAATGACGTTAGACGCTCCATTATACCAGCAAACCACGTCTGGACTTTATGATCAATTTATTAGGCGATTTACAATTTATGGAAAAGGACAGATTGCCAAGTTGGACTATAGGGTAGGTATTTCTTTTCCATTTGCGTCTCAGGTAGCAAGCGCAGGATATCCAGCTATGACATTTTTTAATTCTAGTTTGAGTACTTTACCTCCAAAACCGCAGCTCAGCGGTTATTTGAAATATCAACTGTTTGATCATGAAAGCAATACTTTACCTTACAACGCTGGTACATATTTAGGTAGTAAAAAAATGTTGACCTTAGGAGCTGGTTATACTGTTCAAGAAGATGCAATTGCAGAATTGGAATTATCTGGAGATACAAGTTATCATACTTTGGTGCATTTGGCTGCTGATATTTTTCTTGATTTGCCAATAAACAAAGAGAAAAAAACCGCAATTACATGGTATGCTTCTTACCATTTTTTGGATTATGGAAAGAACTTTATTTTAAATGGAAGGGTTATGAATCCTGCAAATGGAGTCAATGCAAATGGTTCAATTAATGGAGCTGGAAATGCCTTTCCTATGCGTGGAACAGGCAATTTTTTCTATTCTCAATTGGGATTCATTTTTGGTCAAAGTATAATTTCTAAAAACGGGAGATTGCAACCTTATATTGCCACTCAGGTGACGGATTTTCAAGCTCTTTCTGAGCCTATGGTTATGTACGAAGGAGGTGTAAACTGGTTTATTACAGGGAACCATTCTTCAAAGCTCAGCTTAAATGTTCAAGAGCGTCCAGTTTATGTGGTAGATGTAAATGCTGATGCAGTTGTTTCTCATTATCGCGGGATGGCTCAACTGCAATTGCAAGTAAGTTTTTAGTCTACTTGTAGAATTTCATTGCGGTTTCTAGCGTTTCTTTTATTTGGTGAATTGGTAAGTCTTCTTCAGCAGGAATAGGCAAAATCTTCATTCTTTTTCTATCTCCTTGAACTAGATATTCAAAATCTAACAGATTAGCTTTTGCTATTCCGATGTACGGTTCCTTTGACTTTTTGTCCATCCACAGATAGCAGAACATTTTTCCTTTGAAATAGAAGAAGGGCAGCCTATACTTCCATTCAGGAGTAACCTCTGGCGAAAGTGAAAGAATAAAATCTCGCAACGCCAAAAAGCAGCCCTTTTGTGGTTCTTTCAAATTCTCATAAAATTGATTTAACTCGCTCAGCATTTCTCAAAAATACAGCTATCAATTTGCATTTATAATTAGCTGAATTGTAAATTATTTAACAATTTAGTTAATAGAATTTCTATCATTAATAGTAATACTATTATTATTGCACGATAAATTTTTAGTATGAATAGTATACTTTCAAAAGTAGTGTTTGATGTTAAGGAGTCAACTTACGTCAAAGATCCACAAACCAGTGAGTTAGGGAGTCGTATTTTGGAGTCAAGTATTGATTTAATCAATGAAATTGGCTTTGATTCGTTTACGTTTAGGAAGCTCGCGCAATCCATTAAGTCCGTTGAAGCTTCTATATATAGATACTTTGAAAGTAAACATAAGTTGCTTTTGTATTTAACTACTTGGTATTGGTCATTTACTGAGTATCGGTTAGAATTTACTTTAGCTAATGTAGAATCTCCAGAGGATCGCTTAAAAAGAGCCATTCATTTGCTTACTTCTGAAATAGAGGGTAGTTTTTCAGGTTTAAACATTGATGTGTTAAAGCTGTCTAACATAGTAATTATCGAATCCTCTAAATCATATTTGACAAAAGATGTCGATCAAGAAAATGAGGAAGGTATTTTTGTTGGCTATAAACAGTTAGTAGAGCGAGTTGGTGATATCGTTCTTGAGATTAATCCAGAATTTAAGTATCCTAACATGCTCATATCCACAGTTATTGAAGGCTCACACAATCAACGGTTTTTTGCAGAACATTTACCTAGATTGACAAACCAAGTCAAAGGGGAAGATGCAGTTTGTGAGTTTTATCAAAAAATGGTTTTCAAAACAATTTCTAAGTAGTAATAATTATGAATTCAGAAAATTCTTTATCTCCAACTCAGCGTTTTTGGAATATGCTCAAGCCAGATTGGCCTGAAATAAGAAATGTATATATCTATTCTATGTTTAGTGGAGTAGTAACTTTGAGTTTACCATTAGGAATCCAAGCCATTGTGAATTTGATTCAAGGAGGCAGAATGAGTACTTCTTGGGTAATCCTTGTTACGGTTGTTGTGTTAGGAGTAGCGGCAAACGGCGTCTTGCAAATATTTCAATTGAGAATTACAGAAAACCTTCAGCAAAAGATTTTTAGTAGGGCTGCTTTTGAATTTGCCTATCGTATTCCGCGAATTAGATTGGATGCTATGTACAAGCACTATGCTCCTGAATTAATGAATCGCTTTTTTGACATTATTTCAGTTCAGAAGGGACTTTCAAAATTACTTATTGAGTTCTCTGCTGCTGGATTACAGGTGTTTTTCGGTCTTTTGTTACTATCATTATATCATCCTTTTTTCATGCTGTTTAGCATAATCATGGTGTTCTTGGTCTATTTCATTTTTCAGTTTACCGGAAAAATAGGGTTAAAGACTAGCCTTCAAGAATCAAAGCATAAATACGAGGTTGCGCATTGGTTAGAAGAGCTAGCAAGAACGTCATTAACTATCAAATTAGCAGGAAGAACAGATATGCCACTAAACAGAGTAAATGCTCATGTTGGTGATTATATCGGGGCTAGAGAAAGTCATTTCAAAACCTTATTAAAGCAATATTGGTTAATGGTTGCTTTTAAAATAATTGTTGCTTCTGGACTGCTGATATTGGGTGGTGTTTTGGTAATGGAGCAAAGCATGAACATTGGTCAATTTGTGGCAGCTGAGATTATTATTCTTTTGGTAATGACATCGGTAGAAAAACTGATTTTGAGTTTAGAAACAATTTATGATATTCTTACCGGAATAGAGAAGTTGGGACAGGTAACCGATATGCCTTTAGAACCTGAAGACGGAGTTGATGCAATAGAGCGAATTAAAACTGATGGAATGGAAGTTACATTGGAGAATGTTGATTTTACTTTCCCAGGTCAAAAGATCAAAACTTTAAATGGATTATCGCTCCAGCTCAACGAAGGTGATAAGGTATTGGTGTCCGGTCAAAATGTATCGGGAAGAAGTACGCTGTTGCAAGTACTTGCCGGTTTATATGAGATTCAAGAGGGCGGAATAACCTACAATCAATTGCCAGAAGATAATATTGAAATGGAATCGCTAAGAAGCATTATTGGTGATTGCCTATCTCAAGAGCGTTTGTTCCACGGAAGTTTGTACGATAATATTACAATGGGAAGACCTAGAGCAACGTTAGAAAATGTTCAGTGGGTAGTACATGAATTTGGACTAGAACACTACATACGTTCGCTTCCTAAAGGTTTTGATACTATACTGGGGCCACAAGGCGTGCATTTACCAAGGAGTATTGTTCAGAAGTTGATGTTGGCTCGTTCGGTTGTCGATAGACCAAAGTTGCTATTGTTAGAGGATGTTTTTGAGCATTTGGGAGAAGAAGATAATCGCAAAATCATGGATTTTGTTACTAGTCCAGAAAACAAATGGACGTTAGTGGCGGTATCGAATGACCCTTACTTAGCTCAAAAGTGTAATCGTGTGGTCATTATGGATAAAGGGCAAGTGACACACGATGGAGATTATGAATCATTAAAAACAGTCGCTAAATTTAATACTAACGGCCATGCTTAACATATCAAAAACCAGTATTACTTCTCGGATCAAACGAGAAAACTATTCATCATTAAGTTATGTCGAATCGAAGGTTTCTGGTAAGGTTTTTCTAAGACTAATATTGTCTCTTTCGGCGGTTGGTTTCATTCTGCTTTTTCTTCCTTGGACTCAAAATATTAGAGCTAAGGGACAGGTTACTACCTTGAGGCCAGATCAACGCCCGCAAACCATTCATTCTATTATTGCAGGTAGAATAGAGGCTTGGCATGTAAAAGAGGGCGATTATGTGAATAAGGGTGATACCATTCTCTTTATTTCAGAAATAAAGGACGCATATTTTGATCCCGATCTTTTACTACGAACTGACGAACAGTTAAAGTCTAAGGAAATGTCCGTTAAATCGTACATGGAAAAAGTAAGGGCTTTGGACAACCAAGTCGACGCCTTGGCACAAACTAGTAGACTTAAGATTGAGCAAGGAAGAAATAAATTGCGTCAGACTCAATTGAAGGTGCAGAGTGATAGCATAGCCTATAAAGCGTCGGTGATAGATTATGAAATAGCTCAAAAGCAATACGATAGATATGAAAACTTGCAGAAGCAAGGACTTAAATCATTGACCGATTTAGAAAATAAAAAACTAAAGCTTAGAAAAAGCGAATCGGATATGATTGGCTATGAAAACAAACTCTTATCTAGTGTCAATCAAGTGATAAATGCACGAGTAGAATTAACCTCAATTGGAGCTCAGTATAGAGACGATATTGCAAAAGCGGAGTCCAATAAATACACCGCTTTATCAAGTATGTACGATGCTGAAGCAGTGGTAACAAAATTGCAAAATCAATACATGAATTATTCGATAAGGACGGGAATGTATTATATCACTTCTCCTCAATCTGGTTATGTTGCTCAGGCAATCCAATCGGGTATTGGAGAAACAATTAAGGAAGGCGCTTCTATTGTTAGCATTATGCCGGCTAAGTACGATTTGGCTATTGCTATGTACGTTAAGCCTATTGATCTTCCGTTGATTAGAAAAGGTGAAAAAACTCGTATTCAATTCGATGGTTGGCCTGCAATTATATTCTCTGGTTGGCCAAATAGCAGCTATGGAACCTATGGAGGAGAAGTATTTGCAATAGATAATTTTATAAGCGATAATGGCTTGTATCGAGTTTTAGTTAAGCCTGATGCCTCTGATCATTTATGGCCAGATGCCTTGCGTGTAGGAGCAGGAACAACTAATATGTTGCTGCTTAAAGATGTACCTATTTGGTATGAGTTATGGCGACAAGTAAATGGATTTCCACCAGATTATTATACCGTAGAAGCAACAGGTGGAAAACCTAAGAAAAGTGAAAAGGGAAAGAAATAAATTATGAGAGTTTTGTCATACCTATTACTTGTTGGATTTTCAGCTTTTTCTTTTCTATCACTTAAATCTCAGGGAGATAGCAGCTCCACCGTATTTGCTTACCAAAAGTTCATGTCCTTGGTGAAAGAAAATCATCCGCTATCAAAGCAGGCAGATTTAGCAATTGATAGAGGAGATGCTTATCTGTTAAAAGCAAAAGGTGGCTTTGATCCTAAACTGTACGGAGATTTTTCACAAAAACAATTCAAAGGAGATGAATATTATGAATTGTTAGATGCTGGTCTGAAAGTGCCTACTTGGTTTGGTGTTGCAGTAAAAGCTGGTTACGAGAACAATGAAGGAACCAACTTAAATCCAGAAAACAAAACTCCTGGCAGTGGTTTGTGGTATGCTGGAATTGAGTTGCCAATCGGTAACGGATTGTTTATTGATCAACGGAGAGCGGAACTGAAACGAGCAAAAATCTATAGAGAAAGCACTACGGCGCAGCAACAAATTATTTTAAACGACTTGTTGTACGAAGCTGGAAAAGCTTACTGGGCTTGGTTTGAAGCGTATAACGATATGATTGTTTTGGAAGAGGGTTACGCTCTTGCCAACGTGCGTTTTCAAGGGGTAAAGAACAAGGCAGTTTTTGGTGATGCACCAATAATAGATACTGTAGAAAGCTGGATTCAAGTACAAAACCGTTCCTTAGAATTACAGCAGTTTCAGCTTAATTTTCAAAATGCATCAGCCTATCTAGCGGTATTTTTATGGAAGGATGGAATCATTCCACTTGAATTAGAAACAACAACTATCCCATTTACCGTTGCTGAAATGAACACGGAAGAGCTATCAGGAGATTTTTATGCTAAGATGGATAGTTTGATTCAGAATCACCCTGAATTATTGCAGTATCAATACAAGATAGAGACATTGGAGATTGATGCTCGACTAAAACGAGAACAATTGAAACCCGATTTAAATTTGAAATACAATGCTATTAGTCAGCCTGTTGGTGGTGATGTGCTTAGTGAATATTCAACTAATAATTACAATTGGGGGGTTAGTTTCAGTATGCCTATTGCTTTAAGGAAAGAACGTGGAGATTTAAAACTTACTCAAATAAAACAAAACGAAGCTCAACTTCAAATGGCTAATAAACGCGAGCAATTATCATATAAAGCCACAGCCTCATTAAATAGCTGGAGAATAACTTTAGACCAAATAGAACTCTATCGTCAAACGGTTATTGATTACAATCGATTGTTAGAAGGTGAACGGTCAATGTTTGAGGCTGGAGAAAGTTCCTTATTCATGGTAAATAGCAGGGAAGTAGGATACTTGAAGGCAAGGCTAAAGTTGATAGAATTGATGAGTAAAAACCAGAAAGCTAGGCTTACAGCTAATTATGTTTACGGAATTTTAAATCAAACATTATGATACAACTAAGAGTTTCCTCAAAATCTGAAAAACAGATATTAGAAATAGCAGAACTACTTATCAAGGAGCATTATGCAATTGATTTAAATATTTTACCAAATCATAAAAGATTATCCTTAGAAAACGGAAAGATTGTGACTAACGAATTGTTTTTACTTACGGGAAAAACCAAGGGTTTATTATTTACGAGTATCGATAAACTATTGAATGAAAAATATCCAAATGACTTACCAGAGATATATTCATTACCAATTGTCCACATGGATTGGGAACAATCTAAGCAATTGACTGAAGAGATTAAATCCGTTTAGTTTAATCCCAACCTTGAACGATTTTATTGAGAACTATACAACTACTAAGTTCCTTCTCAGTATAGGGTAAATCCTCTTCTCCCTTAAAAATATAGAGTGTTTTTCCACTCTTAGCCAAACGTTGTAACTCATTCCTTTCTGGAATGAAATTGTAAGCAGGAATGCCCGTGTAGAACATTGCTTCGATATAATGCCTGCCTTTTACATTGAGTAAAACTGCATTATCAGGAAGATTTAAAGACTTAAAAAGAAGCTTGTTGGCCGAAAGCTTATCTACGTATTCATTTGATCTGTCGGAATTAAAATGTGTATTCTGAATAGCCTTTAAATCCATTCTAGTTGAGATCAGAACTAGAACTAGCGTAAGAAAGCTTAATTTTTTAACCAGTTGGAGATTAAAACGATTACACATCGAATCGATAGGATACCAGATAACTGCAGCCAAAGCTGTGAAAATTATTGGGGCTCCAACAAGAGTGAATGAGGGCATTTTGGTTGCCGCTATAGAAAAGAAAATATAGAGAAATAGTAAGGACAGGATAAGCGATAAACTCTGTTTTTTGATGTTAGAATAAGCCGAAAGCGCAATTAAAGCGGGAATTATTAACCACAATGCCCAGCTTCCATATATGTTATTCATTTGTTCAAAATGGTAAAACCAATCTCCTGCATGGCCTTCAACTACTTTAAAAAAGTGAGATGAATTGTAAGCCATTTCAAGAGCCGCTTCTTCGGGATATTTTAAATGGGAATAGATTTGCCATGGAAGTGCAACTGCTGTTGTTACTGCCAATGATCTGGTTATATCGAGTTGTTGCTTAAACTGCCATTCCTTGTTTAGTAGCTTAAAAATCCCCCAAATCAAATAAACAAAAAGGCCCACTAACCACTTGCATAAGATGGCTGCACCTGAGAATAAACCAATTATATAGAGCCACTTTTTGTCTTTTGAACGCTGATATTCAAGAAAAGACCAAATACTTAATGAAACGTATCCTAAAAATGCGGCATCATTTACATCTAATTGCTGCCTTCCTGCTACAAGTTCCATTATATAAAACGAACTGATAAAAAGAACACTTGCGAGATAGCCAACTTGCTGATTAACCAATAATAGACCTGATCGATATATCGTGTAAACAGTAGTGCTGAATAATAGGATGCTGGGCAGTCTGAGCGTAAATTCGGATATGCCGAATAGTTTAAAACTTAAGGCTATTTGCCACAGAAAGAGTGGTTGCTTATGAAGCCAAACTATAGACTTATCCCATTCTGCATAAACCATATTTATTACAGGATCATTATATAACATGGGTTTAAATGGGTTACTCATCATGTTTTTAGCAACCAAAGCATGGAATCGTTCATCCCACATATTTAGGAAAGGGTCTAATAGGGCAGCAAAACTGAATATCGAAAGCCCTGATGCAGTAAGAAAAAACACAGCATAATTGTGTTTGTCATAAAAATTCAAGACAATACTGGTTAGAAGAAAAACAAGAGCTGAA
>Ga0307998_1000405_pt1 | contig 24593 bp, 25 predicted proteins | sample Davwhametageno37_FD_203147 | JGI IMG/M metagenome (GOLD analysis project Ga0307998, IMG submission 203147) | Marine microbial communities from Davis Island wharf, Antarctic Ocean - #37 | ecosystem: Environmental > Aquatic > Marine > Unclassified | place: Antarctic Ocean: Davis Island wharf... | reverse complement strand
AATATAACTAAAAAAAATGCTTCTATTAATTTCATTTTATCTGCGGATGATGCTGTAAGATTAAATTTAGGAGATATTGATGGAAGTGGTACATTTATTGATTCATCAAATGTATTTAATGATGGAGCATCAGGAAAAGATGATGTCAGTGGCGCAATTGTAACCGTTGTCACCAATACTTCTTCCGGAACAGATGTATCTGGATTAACAATTACTACAACTAGTTCTGTATATGCGTATGCGTTGAACGATAATGTGACATTTACAAATACAGTCAATAACACACAAACAATTGATATATCTTTAACGGTATTAGATGCCGCAAGATTAAATAATTCTAACATTATAAATACAGATTCCAGTGGTGTTACTAATCTAGGTAATGCTGAAATAGTAACTAGAACTTTCTATGGAGTTTCTGATAATGAAACATTACCTCTTGGTCTTGTTACTCAAACAGGTAGTGATGCTTCTGGTGCTATTGTTGAGGTTACTGTTAGTGATAGTGGTACTGTAATAGATAAGATTACTGTTAGAAGTGGTAAAACGAGTGGGGTTAATGATTATACGGATGGTTCAGGTAATCTTACCATTACTAATATTGTAAATGGAGTACTAGATGCTAGTCAAACTATCGTTTTTGATGCTACTAGTACAACCGGCTTATTCGCCGCATTAAATACAGGCGCAGGATATGTATATGATACTTCTGGTACTTTAACATCCGGATTAGCAGGTGGTATTGTATTTATGACTGGTCTTGGTTATGTTAGAGGTAGTAATGATTCGTCCGCACCGGATGCTTCATGTGCTACAGTAACTGTTACTACCAATGCTTCTAATGATGCTATTACTACTATTGTATTAAATGCTGTTGCTACTGGTGTTGGTGATATCGTGTATTATGATGGTTCATCTGTAACAATTACAAGTCATTATAGGACCATAGATATGACATTAAATGATGTTGACGCAGATATATTAAATGGACTAGGTACAACTATCGAACAAGTTACAATTAATACTAATACAGATATAACATCGGACCGTATTTTCACATCAGGAGCAATTGGTTATGCTACTTGTTCAGGTGTAACTGATGCCTCTAGAGCTTTAATACGTGTTGATACTAGTAATAATGATACAAGTATAGTTAAAATGACAGTATTATCAACACATGGAGGTGTTTATACAGATGCCAGTAACGTGTCAATCACTAATAGTACAGATTCTACACAAAGAATCACATTTGATATATCAGGTGTATTAGAAGCTACAGAATTATCTGGAACAAGTGATACTAAATTAGATGGTAGTTCTAATAATATAACGCCAGTACCTACTTTTAAAGGAGGATTAATAATCCAGAATGGAATTGATAGTTCTTTTAATGGTATATATGATATATCCCATAACGGATATGATATTGCTGGAGTTCCAGCTGTACAAAATGGGGTTAGAAACTATTATAGTGAAGCCCAAGTACATATTAAATGTAATCAACCAGCTACTGGTGATGTAGGTACAATAATAGAGTCTATTACTATGGTTTCTGCTGCACCTAAACCTACCGTAGGAAGTGGTGGTGATATATACTATAAAATAGGCGATGAAGTGACTTTTACTTATAGAGATACGTCTGGTAATGGTAATTTTGACATAACATATGTAATAGAAATACCAAGTTTAACTCATGAACAAGCAACTGTTTTAAATGGAACTGCTGTAGGTATAAATATACCATTACTACCTGGTGATAATTTAGTCCTCAAATCAACCATTAATTCACCATCTGGTGTTGATGGACAGCCTACATTTACTCAGTCTTTCTTAACATATTACTCATTGTCATAATAATTAGATGAAGATTAAATATATTTAATACCTGATTGGTTAATTAAAAGGCAATATAATAATAAAAAATATAGCGATATAGTAATACTATCATGGGCGGTGGTGGAATATTACCAGTCGCAATAAAAAATGGCCAAGTCCATTTTTTGTTTGGCAAAGAAAATGAATTGGATGATACTCCAGGATGGGCCGATTTCGGTGGCGGTGCAGAAGATGGCGAATCTTCGTTTGATACTGCTCTCAGAGAAGGATCCGAAGAAATAAATGGTATTTTAGGTTCAGCGGAACAATTAAGAAAGCAAGTCAAAAAGGATAAAATATCTACACTACAATTCAAAACATATACCACATATATTTACATGATGGATTATGATGCTAAATTGCCGTTTTATTATAAAAACAATTATGACTTTTTTTCACGTTATTTGCCTCATGTAAAACACAAAAAGGACAATGGTCTCTTGGAAAAGGCAAAGATTCGCTGGTTTTCTTTTGATGAACTGAAGAAGGATAAGAAGAATTTCCGCAGTTTTTATCAGAATATAGTGGATTTAATATTAAAAAAGGAAAAGGATATTACCGAAAAGGTTTTCCGAAAAGAAAAAAAGAAGAATAAAGGCAATGTCAAAACAAGGACACGTAAAGAGAAGAGAGATAGAAAAATAAAAACACGTAAAAATAAATAAATGCGGTAAAAAATGCGGTAAAAGACGCGATAAAAACCCAAATAAATAATTTAAACTAATAGTAATGTCTATTTTAGATACTACTATTAATACAATCAATTTAGCAGAACAATTTCCGGAATATATTAATTATGACCCTGAATTAAAGGATAAATATGGCGAGGTAAATACACCTTATCAGGTTATTAATGAAATGCTGTCCATGATACCTGAAGAGAAACTAAAAAATAAAGACTATAAATGGTTGGATGCTGGTGCTGGTAGAGGCAACTTTAGCTGTTGTTTGTTTTTTATTTTATTCAAATCTCTCTACGATATTATTCTAGACCCTATTGAAAGAAAAGAACACATCATCAAAAATATGATTTATATAGTAGAGATAAATGAAAACAATATACTTCATCTTAGAGAGAAATTCGGTGAAAAAGCAAACATATATCATGAAGATTATCTTGAATGGAATACCGATTTACAGTTTGATTTTATCATAGGAAATCCACCATATAATAGCGGCGGAGTCAAGAAAGTACCTACAAATTCAGCTATAGATAAAAAGGAAGATGGTAAGACAATTTGGCCGCAATTTATTAAAAAGAATCTCTCTCTTTTAAAAGATGGAGGGATGATGAGTGTCATTATTCCTTCTATATGGATGAAACCGGACAAGGCTCGTATATATGAACTGCTATTGAAATATAAAATAGATAAATTACATGCATTGGATTCCAGTAGTGTAATGAAAGTATTTAATTATCAGGTTCAGACACCATTGTGTCATTTTTTACTAACAAAGAGTGAAAATGAAGGAAAAATAGAGTTATACGACAAACAAAAGAACGACTATATCGACTTTACATTGAAAGAATACATACCTATACCTTTGTGTTTTGTATCTATAGTGAATAAATTTTTAGTGTTAAGAGAGAAATACGGTAAATTATCAGTAATTAAGACCAATATGCCGAAAAAAGGGACTGTATTAAAGGATATATTCTCTCTCACTCATCCATTTCAAAATGTTCATACTACAACTATCAACAAGGTAACAAAACAACCGGAATTACAGTTCAAATATAGTGATGATGAGCAGCCATTTTACGGAGAACCTAAACTAATCATGGCTCATAAGATGTATGGCTTCCCTTATATAGACAAAGAAGGTGTCTATGGTATTTCTTCGAGAGATAATTATATAATTATGAAAAAATCATTGAAAAATCTCAAATTAATAAAAGAATTTCTCTCTACTACCTTGATTTTATTCTTATTTGAGACAACGAGATATCGAATGCGTTACTTGGAAAAGTATGTATTTAAGTATATTCCTGATTTTTCAAAAATTCCAGAAGCTATCGAAATGTTCAATAGTGGAAACATCGATGTATATAAATTATTTGGACTCACTGAAGAAGAAAAAGAATACGTAGAGAGATATTACAAAATTAAATACAAGTTTTTCGAGTAAATATAGAAGCATTACATCCTGATAAAATTAAGACACTTGTAGATAAATCAATTGAAGAAAAAATAAAATAATTAAAAATTGATTATTTAAATCTTTCAAATAACACATATACAAAATGACAGAACACAAAATACAAAAACCCTTCTTAAAATGGGTTGGTGGCAAAACCCAAATTATCAACGATATTATTTCCAAAATACCGAATAATATGAATAATTATCACGAACTATTCTTGGGTGGAGGTAGTGTTTTGTTGGCAGTTTTATCATTACTTAAACAAAATAAACTTACAATTAATAATAAAATTTACGCATATGACATCAATAAAGGTCTTATTAATGTTTATAAAGACATTCAAACGAATAAAGATGAATTATACAGATATATTGACTTGTATATTACAGAATATGATAGTATATCAGGAACGGTCATTAATAGGAAACCTACTTCCATTGAAGAAGCAAAAACATCTAAGGAAAGTTATTATTACTGGATGCGAAATAAGTATAATATTATTGATAAAAATACAATAGAATATTCGGCCTTATTTATGTTTATTAACAAAACATGTTTTAGAGGCATGTATCGTGAAGGTCCAAATGGATTTAATATTCCATACGGTCATTATAAAAAAACACCTACAATAATATCAGAAACCGATTTAAATTATATTAGTGAATTAATTCAAAATGTAGAATTCATCCATAGTGATTTTAGTTCTTCAATTAAAAATGTCAAAACTGGAGATTTTGTATATTTAGACCCTCCATATGCTCCGGAAAATAATAAATCATTTGTAGGTTATGTCGCAGATGGATTTGGTTTAGAATTACATAATACGCTATTTAGTGAAATAAAAAAGTTAGGTAAAATTAAATTCGCAATGAGTAATGCAAAAGTAAAATTAGTAACTGATTATTTTAAAGATTATAATTGTCAAGATATTATAGCGAGACGAGCAATTAATTCTAAAAACCCAGGGGCAACTACAACCGAAGTTATTATTTATAATTGAGTATAAAGTCAATTATATCATCCTTATATGTTTTGCTATTACCCCAAAAGAATGGAACTCCCTTATAAACTAAATATTCAAGTTCTGCTTCACAATTTTCTTTAAACCAATCTGATAAACAATAAATATAAACTACATTATATTTGGGAAAAGTTCTGCTATATTGCCACGATTTGAAATCTGGGGTTTGTATTTTCTCACATACAGACCCAGAACATTGTTGAAATTTTTTTTCGATAATAAACATAGTTTTTGATTCTGAATCTATATAACATTCATCTGGATTTTTACATCCATGTGCTTTATTAATATTTGTATCAACCTCGTCTTTCATACATTTGAACAAGTTAGATTGTTTTGTTCTTATAAAATGTCTTTTATTATCATCAAATGTAATTTTTCCTGATTCTTGCGTAGTTATTCTATTATCTAAATCAGTAAATTCTTCATAGGGAAGACCATTTTTGTTAGTATTTGAACCGCCAGCACCTGTGCCTCTATTATTAATATTATTTGGTTTTATCGTAGATGGTTCTACTATTACTAGTTTCTTTTTCTTCTTAATTTTAAAGGTTTTTTCTGAGATTGTTTCTGATTGAGTCGGTGGTATTTCTAAAATACTTTCGTTAATGTGGGTTTGTTCCATATCTGTTGGATGATTCGTAGCTGGTTCATGTTCAGGTTCATGTTCAGGTTCAGTCATGGTTATTTTTATTGTAAATTAAGTATCGAAAATTAAATCAATTTTTTATAAAATAAAATAAACAGATTACCATATAGTTAATTATAATGAAAGATTTGACATTATTATTCATCGCAGGAGGGAAATCATCTAGGTTTGGTGGAGAACCGAAGATGTTGAGTAAAATCGGCCCCAATGAGGAAACGCTATTTGAAATGTCTATAGGTCAAATGATGAATCATATTCATATTGTCCAAATTCATGTTGTTGTTAATAAGGAAAACAAGGAGAAAATCATGGAGGAAGTGAAAAGAGTGAATCAAAAACACGACATTTGTAAAAACATCACCTACAATATTCAAGATGTCCCAGAGTTTCGTACAAAACCATGGGGCACTGCCGATGCTGTATCCTCAGCCAAAGGACATGTTCATACTCCCTTCCTGCTCTTGAATAGCGATGATTTGTATGACAGCAAAACATTTCAACTCATTGGCCAAGTGTGCGATCTATCCAAGAATTATATCATTGGTTTCACGCTCGGTTCAACCTTGTCAGGCAATCAAAAAGCGAACCGAGCCTTTATATCTACCAATGAAGAAGAAAAGGTCATTGAATTACAAGAGAAACTAAATATCGAAAGGGATTATTACGACAATCGACAACTAGAAAATCAATATGTCAGTGTAAATTTACTATTACTTCAACCATCCATTCTCTCATCCATGGACCACGAATTAAATGAATTCAAATACCAAAACAAAAGAGACGATTCAGTCGAAGCATTATTACCTAATTTTTTAAATTCTCTCATGAAACAAGATATTTTGTCTATGGAGTTATTCAAAACATCCGGTCAATGGAATGGTGTAACCTACAAAGACGATGTTCAATCAGTAAGGCAATCTTTTTTATCGCCTAGAAAAGAGAACTAAGAAAAAGGCACTAACTAGAATCAAGTAAAAATACTACAAAGTAAATCTAATGATAATTATAATACAATATAATGGATACATATTTTGACATGGAATACAGGAAAAAATGTCGGAAACAGTTGGTTAATTATCTATATAATAAAATCATAGATACAAAATATCCGAAAAATATATGTGCCTTTGCGATTAAAGCATTTCATTTCATGCTTCCATATATGTCTTATATAGTATTTATCTTTTCGCCTTTGTGGATAAGCAGTATTGCATTATCTATATCAATCATGATATGGGTTTTGTTTTATTATCTGAATGGTTGTTTTTTATCAAACCTAGAATACAGACTGGACAGTAGCGATTTTGTAAATATTGTCGATCCATATTTAGTAATGTTTGGCTATACTGTAGACAGCAAAACACGATATGATGGTACTTTATATCTAGTAACAGCTTATTTTAGCATTTCATTTATGATATTATATATACGAATGAAGATGAGTGATTTCATAAAAAATTGAAAACAAAAAACGATAAAAATTGGTCAGAATACAAGAATATTAACCATACTATTTAGTCAAACTTCAAATACATGTCCAATAAATTCGTCGCAACAACACGTTTCAACGATGAGACATACGAACAAAACAGCATGTATAAAACAAGAATCGGACATACAGGATGTTTATACGGAACACCGATAAAAATCAAGGAGAAAATTCCCCTAGAAAGTCATGTCTATGTAATTGAAATGAACAATTCCATAAACAAAATAGAAGGCATTGGTCTATTCATAAATCGAAATGTACTTGATAAGAATTATCGAATCTATTCCGATATGGATTACAATCGATATATTTACAAAGGTTCCAAACATTTGAACACTGACAAAATAACGGATGAATACAACAAGCGAGTTATTTCAGTGCTAGAACAATTACTATTCAAAGGCGCGCGACACTGCAAGCGAGCGCAAGGGATTACAGCATTACCTGATTGGATCACTCATAACAAATTCGGTTTTGATTTTGTCCCATGCTTGAATGAAATATTTAAGAAATATGCCTAATAAAACATACATAATAAAACATACCTAATAAAAACTAATTATTCATTATATATAAGTATAAGAATGTCCGCATCAGACATGGATTTAAACATTGAAAATTATAGCCAAGAAGATTTATTGTCTCTATTGAGTTTATCCGACGATCAAGAGACTGAGATTACCTATGATGATATTATAGACGCGACCAGCCCATTAATACATCGTTATACAAGTGACAATAATTACGACTTGGCTAATTTTTTTCAACAAGCGCAAAATCAATTATTGGAAGACATAGATTATGAAGACCCTGAGAATCTTCAACACACATCAACTTCCCAAATCGGAAATTTATGGGAAAATCAAAATGTATCGCAACAAAATACCGACCCGAATCAAGCCGATAAAACGACTGACCGAAAACAGCAAGTACAGATTTTCAATCAGGATGGTCATTTTATTATGAATCGCAATCAGTTGGGTGTTAATAATAACTATCAACTACCTGTCGCCCAGGGACAGCTTAATCCGAATCTAAAAAACACCACTACACGTCTCATGAATATTGATAGTCAATATAGAGAGAATATTTTCCCATTCAATCCTGATCCTGATAGTCCATCGTCGCCAACCAATTTTACACTCGACTTGAGTGATCCTATTCATAATGCGATTAATATCAACGTCACGTCATACCAAATTCCTTATTCCTGGTATCTTATTGATGCTGACTGGCGCAGTAATAGCTGTTTTTTTGTTGATGGTAGTGCTGTCTCTATTGCGTCTGGTAATTATTCACAAGTGGAATTGGTCCAAGCGATTCAGGCAAGTATGACTACTTCTTTACCAACGGACATTTCAAACGTGGATATTTCGTATAGTTCCATTAGTGGAAAAACCACCATTACAAACAACAATAGTGCTCCAATTACAATCACGTTTTACGATCCATCAGGACACTTGGTATGTAATCCAAACTGCAAAACGACGCCGAAATTCAACAATAATTTGGGTTGGATACTCGGCTTCAGAGGCAATACGAATACAAATATATCGAAAGGTGAGCCACTATATGGAGAGATGATATACACTCTAGATGCATCAGGTGACTCCGTCGAATCAGAAGCATTCATGGACGTTATTGGACCCAAATATTTCTTGCTAATCCTAGACGATTTTCAACAAAATCATTTGAATAAAGGACTCGTTGGGATAACACCTACACAAAAAGCAGTTGAGATACCATCTTACTGGAATGCTGATTTGGCTATTTCTGTTAGTGGGTGCGAACCATCTACTAATTCTAAAAAAAAAACACCTACCTATGTTCAGAATGCGCCTAGACGTTTGACACAGGCACAATTATTCACACTCAATTCGACGACGCAATCGCGTTCTCAAACGCAACACAATCGTTTAACATCGCCTACCAATACGAATGTATTGGCGCATATTCCATTAAAGGGCATCAATGGACTGATCCCTGGAAAAGTATTGATTGACGATTTCAATCTTCACGAGGCGGAGCGTGTCTATTTTGGTCCAGTCGATTTGGAACGTTTTCGCGTTCGCCTAGTCGATGACCAAGGATATACTGTCAATTTAAACGGCAACAATTGGTCCTTTACCATGTCCGCAACATCTTTGTATCAGTACTAAGATTGATTTGATGTGTTATTTTATATATAATTATTATTAACAATTGATAATAATGATTATTATTATTATTATTTTTACCTATTATGATAATGATAGATCACCTGATTGGTTTGGAACGACATCAACAATGGTTTCTACGCCACTCCAACTATTATCTATAGGTACAGGTTCCAAGATTTATCAGTATCGGTAGAAAATAAATACCATCCTACAGTTGTAATAGTAGTCATTATATTATATTGAATCATAAAAAATAGTTGATAACTACTCTAACCAAGCGTTTTTATTCTAAATTGCGTAGTAGTGATTTCGTTTAAGATTGTTGTAAATTAATTTTCACACATTTGGGGCAAATTATAAACACTTGTTACATCGTGTAAAAGTATAATACAAACTCTGGTTCTGATTATGAGTCTGATTATCGTTCCACAATAATAACATACCCTCCATACAACGAAACATTACCTTGATCACTCTCTATGACACTTTGTGAGGTTACCACTAGATCAAGACCAGTCAAAACTTCTGATGGAATATATAGCATAATTGTATCACCAGAAAAATTTGACAGCATATCAGAAGAAATAGATGTTACAGAACTTGGTATATAAATATATCCTACATCTGAACCATTAAACATATATCCCTCAATTGATTCTATTTGTGGATTTGTATTATCATATGTTACAGTTGTTAATTGATACGTATTAGCAAAACACGATGCGCCTATACTTGTGACAGATGATGGGATTGTTATTAATGATATCGGTGTCGAATTAAACGCATTTGAACCAATGGTCTGTACAGTGGGTGGAATAATAAAACTAGTTATCGATGTGCTATTAAACGCATCTGAACCAATAGTAATTAGATTGGATGAACTATCCCTATCAAATGTAATAGACCCTAGTTGGTATGCGTTTTCAAAAGCTCCACTAGCAATATTTGTAACGGAAGCAGGTATTACAATAGATGTTATACTTGAATTATTAAAGGCATTTGAACCAATATTCTTTAGTCTAGAATCTGAAGCAACTAATATTACAGTTGTTAATTGATACGTATTAGCAAAACACGATGCGTCTATACTTGTGACAGATGATGGGATTGTTATTGATGTTATCAATGTCGAATTAAACGCATTTGAACCAATGGTCTGTACAGTGGGTGGAATAGTAAAACTAGTTATCTGTGTGCTATTAAACGCATCTGAACCAATAGTAATTAGATTGGATGATGAACTATCAAATATAATAGAATTTAGTTGTGAAAATTCAAAAGCTCCATTAGCAATATTTGTAACGGAATCAGGTATTTTAATAGATGTTATACTTGAAGTATTAAAGGCATTATCCCAAATATTCTTTAGTCTAGATCCTGAAGCAAATGTTATGTTAGTTAATTGCCACGCATTACCATTATTTGCATTAAATGCATTGGCACATATATCAGTAACTGTATTACCAATTGTTATATGTGTAGCTCCACCAAAATAAGACATCGATTCGGAACCGATTATAGTATAACCGTTAATTATTACAGCTGACGCGCCTGCTAGTATATTTTGAGTATTATCATTAGTTGATGATAAATAATCATTTGTTAATATTCCCGAACCGGATAATGTTACAGTAGAATTATTATCACCACTAGTAACAATTGTAGCAGGCTCAGGTTCTGGTTCAGGCTCCGGTTCTGGTTCAGGTTCCGGTTCAGGCTCAGGTTCAGGTTCTGGCTCCGGTTCCGGTTCTGGCTCAGGCTCAGGCTCAGGCTCAGGCTCAGGCTCAGGCTCAGGCTCTGGTTCCGGCTCCGGTTCAGACTCTACGATAACTATAGATTTTGGTATGAAAAAGTATTGTTGTCCAGCAGTATTCTGTTTAATTTCTAATACGGTAGCCTCTCCTATAATTGTTGTAATACCAGAATTATTATCCTCATTATTAAATTTCAAATATTGCTTTATATCATTTATATTCGTAAATAACACATACACTGATGATGAAATACTATTAACAACTTGGGTGTTCCATTGATAAAGGGGGCCTGACGATAGGTAATAGTTTATATTTATATCATTTCCAATTGGAAGTGGTAATGATTTGTCCAGATTAAGTTCTACAGAACTTACATTATTAACAATGTCTTCGTAGTCTGCTAAGATACTACCATCAAATCGTACAATATTTCTATCTTCAAATATAATAGTATTTGTAAAAGTATCAGGTTCAGGTTCTGGCTCCGGTTCTGGTTCAGGCTCAGGCTCAGGCTCCGGTTCTGGCTCAGGTTCAGGCTCAGGTTCAGGCTCAGGTTCAGGCTCCGGTTCTGGCTCCGGTTCCGGCTCAGGTTCAGGCTCAGGTTCAGGCTCAGGTTCAGGCTCCGGTTCTGGTTCCGGTTCCGGCTCTGGTTCAGGTTCAGGCTCCGGTTCTGGCTCTGGCTCTGGTTCAGGCTCTGGTTCAGGCTCTGGTTCAGGTTCTGGTTCAGGCTCCGGTTCTGGCTCTGGCTCAGGTTCCGGTTCCGGTTCCGGTTCCGGTTCCGGTTCAGGTTCAGGCTCAGGTTCAGGTTCAGGCTCAGGTTCAGGCTCAGGTTCAGGCTCTGGTTCCGGTTCCGGTTCTGGCTCTGGCTCCGGCTCTGGCTCAGGCTCAGGTTCAGGCTCAGGTTCAGGTTCCGGTTCTGGCTCTGGCTCCGGCTCTGGCTCAGGTTCAGGTTCAGGTTCAGGTTCAGGTTCAGGCTCAGGCTCTGGCTCAGGCTCAGGCTCTGGCTCTGGTTCAGGCTCTGGTTCCGGCTCAGGTTCAGGTTCCGGTTCTGGCTCTGGCTCCGGCTCTGGCTCAGGTTCAGGTTCAGGCTCAGGTTCAGGTTCAGGCTCAGGCTCTGGCTCTGGTTCAGGCTCTGGCTCTGGTTCAGGCTCAGGCTCTGGTTCTGGTTCTGGTTCCGGTTCCGGTTCTGGCTCTGGTTCCGGTTCTGGCTCTGGTTCAGGTTCAGGTTCCGGTTGAGACTCAGGTTTAGAAATTAAAGCAGTGGCTATAAGCGAACCAGCTTTCAACGTAATGACGATGCGATTTGAATCGATACCTAAATCCGCAGCGTATTGATTAGTCAAATTATTAATAATGTCAGTTTTATCACCAGATGTCAGTTTAGCAAAATCGACATCTTTAACCGTAATGCTTACTACATATTCAATATTATCAGATACATTTTCTTCAGTGGTTGGAGTACGAACTGTAGATGTTATTTCAGTGTCACTAGTTACACCAGGAATAATGTTTATAAATACATCCTTAATTGATTGACTGTTTGTTATCCTTTCAATATTTTCCTCTAGTGTAAGTGACTGTACGATGACTGGATTATAAATGTTCTCTACATAATTGCTACAACAATCAAAAGAAAACGGTTTTGGGTAATAATAATCACCTACATAACCGTTTTTTGATTTAATATAGTTTTTAACATATGATTGTGATTGTATGATTGGACTGCGATATTGTTGGTAAGCTCGCTCGTTTTTCGTATAACAATTACCAGAGGAGTTCAATACATTAAATCCAGGAGTGTTTGGATAAAAAATAGTGTAGCAAGGATCAACAATGACTCCTTGGTCAGATGGAGGATTCAATCGAGGATATGTTTGATTTGCCAAGATGCCTGGTGGATAAGAAATTACGTTAGCGCTTCCATCAGGATGCGACAAAATGGAGATATTACTGTCCATATCCATCTTGTAAATAGAACCGGACCACAAGTCTTGTGACTCGCGAATATCAAAAGAGACTGGTTGTTCTAAATATTTACCATTTGTAACAGACAGCAATGTTTCGTAACTATTGGCACCAATCAAACATTTCTTACCATCTCTACTTATATTAACGTCCCCTACATAAGTGCCTTTGTTTTGTCCGAGAGGACCCTTTTTATGATACACGCCGCCATTGTTGGCCAAATCAACGGATGCTTTATAAATGGCTTTCGACTTTTTTCTATCAATGTACTGTCCGCTATTTAAATTATCATTCGGATTTTTAAAACAGTTTCTATGTGCCATATAATATAATCCGTTATATTTTTATACAAAAAAGAAACAAAATTGCGATATTCGCTGCTCTTTTTTTGGACATTTTGTTGTTTATTTAGTTGTAGTTTTATGAATCATTTTCTCCCTCTCCATCTCCATCTTGCTCTCCCTCTTGTTCGCAGTCTCTTACTGAGTATTCCAGTTTTTTCATATTCGCTTCCATTCGTTTGTTAATTTTCTTTTTTAGTAAGTGTAAATCGCATTTATCCACAGTAGTAGGTCGTAGTTTTTGTTCGATATCTGTAGTACATGCATTACAAATAATATAGATATCGTTCATGTGATGAGGAAACGTTTGACAACATGATGTACTTAAACATAGTCCCTCTCCGCATTTATTACAACAATCTTTCACTCTCTTTTCGTCACATTCATTACATCTGTCTTCGTCTGATGAAAAGAGGGAGTTATGATTGTATATGCTATAAGAATCCATTTCTATCTGGCTATGTATTGAAAATGAACTGGTGATATCTTTAAGATTTTACTAAAATTTGTTTGATAGATGAACTGTATTTATTAAAAAACGAATCAATTTTAATTTTCAAAGTGGTGATTGAAATAGAATTCTATGTAAATAATATAATATACATATTGTATATAGTCATGGTATTTGGACAGAACGCAATGTTTTTCTCGGCGAATTATCCGTTTCGCCCAACCTATACAAAAAACAAACGTATGTGCGGAGTCAATCAAAAAGTGGATCCTGGATTAAGTTCGGTATTGAATATGAATAAGAATAATTATCAGGGTAGTGTAAATAGACAAGTGAATGTAAAACGCGTGTATATATCATAAATATATAACTATACAAAAAGTAATAAATAGTAATTCCAATTAGTATTTATTAGTATGCGGTTTGAAATTGCGGATAAGAAGAAGCGTGATATATTTGTCCATATTTTCCACTATTTAAAGAATTTCACTGATGCGATTGTGATGAATATAGAGCCAGAACGTCTTTACATTCAAGGAATGGACAATAGTCATATTTGCGTATATGAATTAATTCTAGATTCGTCATGGTTTGAAACATGGGAAGTCGAGAATACATATACATATGGTCTTTGCTTGCCTGTATTAAATAAAATCCTCAATATTTGTTCAGATAAGCAGACTATTTTGATTCATAGTGAGAATGACGAGGATTTGGAGATTGATTTTACGAGTGATGAAAAGGGTGAATTCAACAAGTATCTTAAAATGCCCCTCATGGATATAATGGTCGATATGTTACAGATTCCTGATATGGAATACGAGGTAGATATCGAAATGGATTCTAAAAAATTCAAGAGTCTTATTGACGAATTGTCGAATTTTAACGAGGCTCTGAACATTACGTGTGATGAAAATCAAGTAGTCATGGAATCAAGTTCGAGTGAAGGAGCAATGAAGGTAGTGATTGAGATTGACGATATTGAGTTATTGGCGATTGTAGAAGGAAAAGAGTTAAATGCTTCGTTCGGAATTAAATACATTGTCCAAATGTCGCAATTTCACAAGGTATCATCAAATTGTACGCTCCATTTAACAGAAAACATGCCTCTTCAGTTGAAATATGTATTGGATGATGCGTGTATGATGCGGTTTTATTTGGCTCCGAAAATAAACGATGATTAACCATCGCGTTAAAAAAGGAACTAAGAAAAAGGCACTAGCTTAACAAAGCATATCGACAATGACGTCGTCGCCTTTGAATAGTTGAAGATTTTTCATTTCGTATGGATAAAAGAAGTCGATGGATTCATGGACATTTTTCTGTAAATGGGTAATGTCGAGTATTTTGCCGATGAAAAAATAGCAGATGATGTCCTTTTCTACAGTGGATACTGCAATCTGTTGGTCAATAAGAATAGTGAGATTTAATTCCTCTTTCCATTCGCGATGAAGACATTGTTCGATTGTCTCTCCTTTTTCTAGTTTTCCGCCTGGGAACTCCCAAAGCCCTGGTGAATCACTTGATGTTGCTCGCTTTCCCATGAGGATTTTATCGTTATGGTACATAATACCACATGCTACGTATTTCATAATAGTAATAATTATTATTTAATAAAATATATTTAAATACATGTACCTATAGAACTGTAAGATGACAGACAATAAGGTAATTTATAAATGTTCAAAATGCGCAAAGATATACAAGGGAAAAGCCCCTTTCGAGAAACATGAGGCGTCGTGTAAATCAAAGACAAATACTGTACCAGTCACTCTAGCTACACCTAACATGACGATGAATTCACCGCCTCCGGTTCCTCCTACTCCACAGAAGATGAATGAGAATAATTATGATATAAATATGACGTTTGGTGAAGGTAATAAGGTTCATGTTGATATGAAGAAGCAACCATCAGCAAAGCAACCATCAGCAAAGCAACCAGCAGGAGGAGATGAGGAAACGGATAGTGATGAAGAGTCTGGTGAAAAAGTGTTGAAGGATTTATTGAGACCCAAGGTATCAGAGACTTATCAAGAAGAAATCGACAAGTTGGAAAATTTGATTAAGATGTTTAAGCATTTACCCATTTCGGACGATCCAACCAAGAAGGATAATGTCATTGATCAATTAAAGGCGACGATTACTATATTGATGACACAAGCACAGAGTCTTATTAAAGAAATGAAGCAAATGTCGCGTAGAAATAGTTATTATAAGAATAACATCATGTTGGCGACGTTTATTTTGGACAAGTGTAGAATGGATGCTCCTGAGACAGAAGAAGAGTTTGAAAATATGTTTGGAGAAAACGAGGCGTCGTAAAAAATAAAAGGTTTAGATAAAATTATAAAAATAGATTGAACCATAAATTGTAAAATAAATATTTAACTAATATATAGATGGTTTCTTACAAGAGGAAAACACACAAAAATAGACGTTCCAAGAAGGGGGGTGATGATACAAAAAAGAATATCTGGGACATAGAAATGGGATCGCGTTCAGAAAGTCCTGAATATGTACGTGCTGCTAACGATGCGGATAATATGGAAAAGGGTCGTAATTCGCCTACTCAAGAAACAATATACGAAAAGGAACTAAAAGATCTTTCTAAAAGAGATGATAAAATGGAAAAGGGAATGAAACTTGGAGGAAAAAGACGCAGAGGAAACAAGTCTAAGAAACACTACAAAAAGGGCACAATGTCCAAGACACGTAAAGGTAGAAAGGATTTTGTTACACATAAAGGTGATAAAGATTTCCACAGACGTGGTCATAGACAGTCTAAACGTCAAGGAAAGAAATCAAAGTCTTTATTATCTAGAATTTTTGGCTTATAAGTGATAAATAGTAGGAACTATCTAGGATAGGTATGAGGTGTAATCATGATATTATAATGAAAGATAACAATATATGTGGTATTGTTATATTTTAAGGAATAAATTGGAGCAGTTTAAGCATAATACATACAATGGTTCAACGAACAATCCAATGAGACGACTTCGCCAACATAATGAAGAAATTAAGGGGGGTGCAAAGGCTACTCATGGAAAAGGAGGCGCGTGGGAGATTTGCGCCATGTTATCCGGATTTCCGGATCATATAAATGCTCTTTCTTGTGAGTGGCGTATGAAGTGTCCTGCTGGGCGCCCAGGAAAACGCGAGGCAAAATATCAACGTGTTCAAGGTCGCGTCAGTTCTTTAAATGAAATATTGCCATTAGAACGATGGACTGGAAAATGTATCGTGGATAATTGCGATTTCAAATTCAAATTACATATTTTGACAGACGTAGTGGGGTATTTGGACAAGACAAAAGTGCCAGAAAATATGGAAATAGTGGAAGTGGATACAATTGACGCTAGTTGTATCGAGTTAGAAAAAGAGTTGTACAATTAATTAAAAATTGATTGTATGTAGTAAGTAATGAATATATCAAAAAAATGAACATGGAGCATCTAGCATTATTTGAAAATATTCAGGTTACAGTGAGCGAAGACTCGGATGAAGACGAATTTACATGTCAAGACTGTTCTACCGTTCAGGGATTGAATAATTGTGAAATGTGTGATAAAGAAAATGAATGCGAAGAATGCTATGGTCAAGGAGGTGATTATGGTCCAGGTGAAATATGGGTATGTCATGAGTGTCTTCCTACTTGTTTGGAATGTGAAGCACCACTATATACAGCGGATGACCAGTGTTGTGGAAAAGGAAGAAGTGATATATCAGATGAGGAAGACGAAGACAAAAATAACGAAGAATAATGGATTGAATGTTATACAGGAGGTAATGGACCATGTATCAAAGACAAAGAGTAAAAACAAACAAAAATAAGTAAATTTTTAAGAATGTAATGTATTTAAGAAAGTAATTTTTTTACGATTTGTTGAATAAGTGGTGGTGGAACAGCATTACCGATTTGTTTAACTTTTTCCTTCTTAGAACCAAGAAGTTTGAAATCGGCAGGAAATCCTTGGATTTGTTTGAGTTCATCTGGAAGAATACAGCGTATATAATAGCCGTTTTTATTTCTCAAAGGAACAAAGAGTCTTGGTTGATGGTCATATGAGCATATAATTGTTTTACTGGGTTTTCTAATGTCAATGATTTCGCAATGAATTGGTGAATCGCGCTTAGAGAATGAAAGAAGGCAATGATGAACTTTACCGGCATATTCTTCTCCGCGCTTTTTGGCTTTAAGGCGCAGATATGGGTGAATATTATCAGTATCTTCTCCATCATCATTCTCCATATCCGTAAGAATACATTCAGGTGGAATGGTTGTCATATCGAAATCATCCGGTTCAATCTTGATAGCACCTTCCATACTGAATTGAATAATATTCAACAAGTTTGGTAAATTGGTCTTTCCATCATTCAAAGGCTCTGGGAAGACAAAGGTTTTATCAAGATCTTTACGAATACCGACAATAATAAGGCGCTTTCTAAGTTGAGGAACTCCATATCTAACTGTATGACAAACCTGATAGGTAATATTATATCCAATCTTTTCAAATTCAGCGACGATAACATCTATATAATTTTCTCCAGTTGCTGTTTTACGACTGAGAAGACCATCTACATTTTCCCCAATAATATATTTAGGACGAATACAGTTGGTTACACGCGCAAAATCACGGAAAAGTGAATTTCGTGGGTCATCTGGTAACTTTTTACCCCCATTTGAAAATCCCTGACAACTGAAGCCTGCGAAGATTAATTCCCCTTCATCCTTGTAGGCGCTAAAAACTGCGTCTGGAATAAGTTGAATATTTGTCTTGTCTTTTTCTTTCTTTTGGCTAGCATCGCATATAAGAGCTGAATCTGGAAAATTCAATTGATGCGAATTAATAGCATGTTTATCGAATTCATTAAACGCGATAACATCGCATCCGGCATTCATCATGCCTAGGGAGTCGCCACCCATCCCTGAAAATAGACTGATTGCTTTTACTGAAGGTGTCATGTTAATTATATATGTAATCTTGTTTTTATATAATTAACAAAAATCAATTTTTATTGTAAAGAGCTCTATTTTAGAAAATATATTAGAGAACTTCAATAATATGATAGTCGTGTAATTGTTTTACAGATTGGTCATAATACTCGCGATAATGCTCCATAAAATATTGATATATTTGGATACAGTTTTCCTTGGCTATTATTTGATTCTTGACGGAAGGAGTATCTGTAAAGACGTCTTGCCAAAAATCAGCTGTAAACGGATTCACTGTTTTCATTTTATTTTGTAATTCTTTCTTTTTTAAAATAGAAATACTCAAATGAATTGATTTAATCGTGATATCGATTCCAATGTATTTTTTATAGAAATAATTATTCAAGTCTGTACAAAGTCGATAATTCAAAGGGAATTCATTTTCATGTATTCTTCTCACTTTTTTCAACAAAGTAATGGGGAGATATTGTTTAATATAACGAATCAATTCAGGTGGCATCCGATTGACATATCGTATTGCTCTCTCTTCCGAATTATTCATTTACTTTATTATATCATTTGCCATCTTTTTATTATAAAATAAGATAGATAGTATTATCAACTGTAAAAAGAGCACCAAGAAAAAGGCACTATTCCGACATGACAATTTACATTAGTTTTTGAAAACTACCATTTTCATAATGATAGGAAAAAAAGGCCATTAGACCCATGAAGGTGTCGATAGCCAAGTATTTCCAAGAATTGGCGTGTTTGGTAATAGCATTGTATGCAAACAAGAAATAGAGTATGGAATGAAAGGGGCGTAGATTGTTCCACCATATTTTGTCCCCTCCTACTTCTAGGCCTGTTTTTCTAGAACCTGTGACATAAATATAGAAAAATCCGAATGCTGGTAAAAGTGCGATATATCCTAAAATGGGCAAATATTGAATATCCATGTTTTTGGCGAGGAGAGTAAGTAGGATACGTGTCCCCATACATCCGACGAGGAACAATAGAAATCTTTTTTGAAGTGGGGTCATTTTATATATATATTGGATTATAATATACATTTTTCGATACAATATACCCAATAAATATGCGATGTTTTATCCTCGAAATCCGACGAATCGACAAGTGGTTTTTTCGATTTCGGTTTTAAAGGACATGGTTTTCATGTAGGTAAATTGCGCTTGATGATTTCCATTTCTCAAAAAACCGAAAAAGTCATGTAGGGCATGTAGGTAGCCCCTTACATATGAAGGGGGTGTTTTTGACCCTAAAAAGCTTGGATGTATTTGATAATAGTAGGTAAGTCACTTTTACATTTTTTTTCAATTCTATTTTGGAAATTTTAAAAATCAACATGCTTTTTATGTGTGTTTTTTTATTTATTGGAAATAGAAATGAAAAAAACGTGAAAAAGTGATTTAGAGCATAATGCTCTCATTTCCATTTTGGATTGGTTTCATTTGTTACTGTAAAAAAATACATATTTATGCGAAAGGATTTAGGAACTTTTATGTAATCACAATATAGGATGACAACGGATGACATTTTAGTTCCAAAAAGTTCCAAATTTTTTGAATGTAAATTATGTGACTTTGTATGTAGTAGAAACAGTCAATATAACAGACACCTATCTACACGTAAGCATATAGAGAATGACAAAGGAGTTACATTTGACCACGATTTAGTTCCAAAAAGTTCCAATACATTTGAATGTGAATGTGGAAATATATATAAATATAGACAAGGACTCTATAAACATCGAAAGACGTGTTGCTACATATATCAAGGTAAAACTGACAACGACGATAACAATTCTTCCAACTTTGAAGTAGATAAAGAATTATTGGTAAAGATGCTCTTGAAGAATCAAGACGTGATGGAGAAGATGATGGAGATAATGCCTTCCTTGGGTAATAATCAATCGCATAATAATCACAATACAAATAGCAATAATCAGTTTAATATTCAGATGTTTTTGAATAATCACTGTAAGAATGCTATGAATTTGAAAGATTTCATCGATACATTACCGATAACCGCAGAGACATATGATAATACAATAGAGAATGGACTGACCAAGACCATAACAAGTATGATAACCAATGGTTTAAGTAAGTTGGACGTATTAGAGCGACCTATACATTGTACAGACGCCACGAGAAAAACCCTTTACGTGAAGGAGGAGGATATTTGGGAGAAAGATACAGAGTTGGTGAGGATGCTTCTAGGTATAAAAACATTGGCTAGGAAGCAAAGAGTTATGATAAATGAATGGAAGGACGTAAATAAGGGGTGGGAAAAGGATGAAGATATACAAATCAAATTTACAAACTTAATTTGTAATTCCATGACGGACATTGAAAATGACGAAAAGGAGACAAATAAAATAATAAGAGCCGTTGGAAAAAAGGCATATTTGGATAATGATACGAAACAACAATATATCCAACAGTGAAAAGAGAACTAAGAAAAAGGCACTAATTCGACTGTAAAAAAGGAACTAATAAATATATTGTTTATTGTGAATATATTTATTGAATTATTTTGTATTTTCTCTCTATCGACATTTTTAGATTCTATTTTCTAAGTAAATGTATAAGAAGATGAAGAAGTTATTAACAATGATTGAGCATGCAACTGACTTTGGTTCATTTCGTTCTCGAATTCATTTATTTCCGTTCCTATTGAAAATTATAATGTATATAATTCCAGCCCTTATATTAGGTCATTACACGGATGTAATTGTAAAAAAAATGAAAAGTCGTAAAACATTGGGTGATAATGAATTATATTATATTATATATCAATCCTTAATCAATGTGGTAACGTTATATGTATTTATACTATTCCTACCTGATTTTGCGAGTGAATTTCAACGTACTATATCAGGAGGTTATTTTGTAGTGTTGTATTTTGGAATGCAAACAAACTACATCGAAATGTTGAAAGAATATATGCTGACGAATTCATTTATTTAGTCGTTTTTGTATTTTCTCTCTATACATCTGTATTTACCTCCTTTTGATAAAAAATTGATCTAAATAAATACTTTATTTTTGTAGTAAATATTGAAGAATGAATCATATTAGAAACTATACACTAACGGAATATCCTAAGTTATATCGTGATACTTATTGGGGAACAGGTGGGGGGGCACGCGATGAGGACCTAATTATAGAAAATAGGAATAGGTTTGCTACTGAATATAATTTAAAGTCAGGATTAAGCAAAATTGCTCAAAAATATCGAGAAAAAGTGGGAGTTTTCAAAGATCTAAATGAAATCAAAAATTTTAAAAGATGTAATGATGGTGATAAGTGCTGTTTTCTTCATCAAAAAGATAAAAGACACAAACACATAGAATATTACAAAACAAATGATAAAAAAATTATAGCCGTTTTTAGCCCATATGATATATCCGAAAGTATGACAAAAATGGCATTGGAATGTGGTTATTCGTTGATATATCCGATATATTCTCCGATGGCTAATACTTTTGTAAAAGAAATAATTACAAACAACGCATAATATTACATCGGTCTTGATAGGTAGAAACATCATAAAAAAAAGAAAACGATAAATAAATCTAATTCTCAATACTTGGTTCATATTTGCCTGTTTTTGATAAAATAATAAAAAAACCATTTTTTTATTATTTGATTTATTACTATTTGATTTATTACTATTTAATTATTTAGAAATTGATTTAAAAATTGATTTAAAAAATAGATTTAAAAAGTAGATCACAATTATAATTATAATGCCGATCTTATCCAAAGAGAAAACCCCAAATAGTAAAATAGAATGGTTTAAAATAAATAGACCTGAACTATACGAACACGTATTATTGATGAATACTGAAAACCATAAATGTAAAATATTGAGCGCTCCAGTTAAATCAGGAAAGCGAGGTGCTGTTGAGATAAGTGCTTTGATTAATCCCAGTAAAAAACATATATTTATTACAGCATTAATGCGAAAAGCAGACAAAAACCAATTTACTGAATTAGAATCGTTTGGCATTATGGTGAATACGATAAATAATTCCGGAAATAAGGATATATGTATTAGCAATATAGATAACCATTTAAAAACACAAAAAATTATAATTCATCTCGATGAACTCGATTATGGTTGCGGTGAGCGCCAACTTGTAAGTTATATTTGGAGTAAATATAAAAATAACGACGATGTCGAGTTTATAATTTATAGCGCAACACCACAAGTTGCTATGGTAGAATTCTTGGTTGAGACAGGTGATGATATTAAACATAAAACATATAAGTTTATTCCTCCTCAATCTTATTATGGAATTAAAAGATATATTGACGATGGAAAATTTCAGGAGGCCTCTAATTTTATTAAAACTGATGATGACGATGATGAGAATGACGGCGATTGCAATATTAAATTTACATCTCAAGGCAAAAAATTAATTAAGGATTTAACCGATGCTACTGAAAACCAAAATGACCCTAGACACATATCTGTTCTGCGGTTGGCTGGAACTATGAAAATAAGAAACAAGAAAGTTCAAAAATTCACATACATGAAAGAGAACCAAAAATATATAGAAGATACATATAAGATTCGTTTAAAGTTTGGTGGTAGCGATGATAACAATATTGAATGGGACAATAAACCGTTTTGGGACGACTTATCAGCCACTAGACCATTCATTATAGTAATCAATCAAACATCTGGTAGAAGTACCGAATGGAGTTGTCACGATAAATTGGTTTGGTTTCATACAGCGCGAACTGAATTTACTCCTAATTCTACTAGACATCAAGACCAAGAAAGACCTGCACACTACATATGTAAATACAAAACCCCAGTTGACATGACGATATACGGCGACCTTCTCTGTGCTCAATATTCAAGTGAAAAAATTTCACTTGAAGATTATAAGGCGAACACTCAAAGAAAAATAGATGCAAGAATCAAGAGAGGTAAGGCAACATATATCGAAGCCGAATTAGATCCACAAGACTATGCTAACTGGGATGATATCCCCTCGGCAGACAGAAGAGGAAAACGTTTATCTACATATATTTGTGACGATAATCAACTAAGACAAAATATGAAAAATGGCAGTAATGATGTAAAAATATGTGACACACAATGGAATAAATGGAAAAAATTTGAGGGGTTTTATATGACCAATGTTAGGTCGTCTAGGAGTAAGTTTAAAAATGGAAATAATAATGCTAGACCTATTTGGTACAGAGAGGACATTGAATCTGATAAAAAAGAAGGCATCAACATAAAATCAAGAGTTAGAATCAATGTAATTTATAAGAAAGATGCAACAGATTACAAAGACTATAAATTTACGGTAAGACGGTTTGTCAGTGCCATTCCTACTATTGATGATAACACTTCTATGTACAATACATAATTTTCCAAATAAAATCTAATTCTCAATACTTGCTTCAACTGAAATAAAAGCACTAAAAAAACAGAACTATTACAATCCTATGTATCAACAACGATATTAGAATCATTTTGTAAAGACTTGAGTTTTCTTCTACAGCCTTTTTGGTGGGCGCCTAAAGATCTATTATTTGTAGCTCCAAATTTGTTACAAATATTACATATAATTATCTCATTTTCATTATTTAAAATAGAGCCGCATTTGGACACTAGATACTTGGAGAGGCAAGGGAATTTGATTTCATCGACTTCAGCATTAATTTTCTTTTGAAAGTCTTTTAAGATATCAATTATGGATGATTTTCTCTCTATGAACCTAGAATATTCTTTATTAATATCATCGAGAACTTCTTTTGGAAT